>ERZ827168.575-NODE-575-length-58563-cov-7.073939_pt1 | contig 58563 bp, 74 predicted proteins | sample MGYA00519868_ERZ827168 | MGnify/ENA primary metagenome ERZ827168 (study PRJEB31778, sample SAMEA3449271) | human gut metagenome | biome: human gut; feature: human-associated habitat; material: faeces | place: United Kingdom | collected 2010/2012 ... | reverse complement strand
TCGTGATTATAATATCACATATTTTTTAATTTGACAAAACTTAGATAATCATAAAAAACGACATTTTTATTAAGCAAAATAAAGAAATCATTTATTTATATTACTTTCTATTTTTTTTATTTTTTCAATCGTCTTTAATTCTTCATTTGATTTTTTATAATATTCGTCTATTTTTAATCTCAATTCTTCTTTTTCTTTAAAATAATTGCTTAACTTTTTCTTTTAAAACCATAAAGGTTTATTATCTTCTAACAATTCTAACAAAAAAATAGTATGAAAATTTAGATCATACTATTTTTTATGACGGAATGACAGATAAAAGTGGGTACCCATAAACTCCTGTCATTCTGTCATTTTTTATTTTTCTTTATTATTTTTTATATAAAATTCTTTGGCAAATTTTGAAGTATGTTTTATATTAGAATGTATCATTAGTCTATTAAATAATTGTGTAATTGTTAATAAACAAAATAATGCAATAATTACATAGATGTTTTTAGATATACTTTTATTTATTGTTTCTAAAAATATAACTGAAAGAAATCCTAAACCACTTAAGATAATTGTAATAGCAGTAGCATCTCTAAATCCTCTTATCATTTTATCAGTTTCATTTTTTTCAGATTTTAATCCATCTACATCCCAATGCATAATTGATACTATATCAACCATTAAAAATAATATTATAGATATCCAATATAATCCATACATTAAATTAGTTCTTAAAATTAATGTTAAAGTAAATATTATTGCTGTTAATATGTCTACGATAATAGTTATTGTATTTATTACTTTATCATCAACATGAATAATTTTATAAGTTATTTTATCTAATATCTTCTTCATTTTTATCTTTCTCCCTTTCTCTAAAGTCATCTACATTAGTATTTAATAGTAATCTTTCAATTTCTTTAGCAGTTTTAATTTGATATTCTGTATCTTCTATTGTTTGTTCCATTATTTCTCTTTCTTGTGGTGATAAATTTTCATCTTTTAATTTTTCTTCAAAAGATTTAATTAGTTTTTCCCAAGTTCTAATACTTCCTGAAGTATTAGCAAGTGCTTCTTGTATTTCTTCTCCTTTAAGACTTTTATAATAACTTTTCAAAAAAGGATTTAAATCTGTGACTTGAAAACCTAAACCTGCAGCATACATTAAATCATTATAATTTATTCCTATATGTTGACTAATCTTTCTTAATATTTTAGGATTAGGAACCTCTCTTTCTCCTGATTCAATTCTTGATATATCTGAATGACTTACTTTTGCTAGTTCAGCTAATTGTCTCATAGAAAGATTTTTTTCTTCACGACCTTTTTTTATTAGTTCTCCAACCTTTGTTGTCATACGAATTACTCCTTTCACAAACGATTATAACACTATTGGAGCAAAAATGCAACATTTTTAAAGAAATTGGTGCTAAAACGCTTGACATACATTTTTGATATGCTATAATGGTGTTAAGTTGCACCAGAGATAAAAACAAGTGCAACGAAAAATTGTTCTTTGAAAATTTAGTCTTTGTGGAAATCGCCGATATGCCATAAAGTAAAAAAATGCAAGGCTAAATATCTCTATTGGTACGAGAGTTGTTGGTATTACTAAAACCATCCATAGATAGATTGCTTAACAAGTATCTATAAACATCAATTAAGAAAGCGAGGTAATAAATGAATTCAAACGAAATATTAAAAGTAATTTCAAAACAATGGTGTTCTCTTGAAGATTTAAAAAAATTAACAGGTTTAGGAAAAAATAATTTATTAAAATTAAAACGAGATATTAAAAATAACTTAAATAATAACTCTATTCCTAATAAATTACTTCCTATGAATGAAGTTGTTAAATATCTAAATATTGATATAGATTATTTAAAAAAACTTGATAGAAAGGAGGAATGAAATGCTAACGATAAGTGAAGTTAAAAAAAATTACACAAAAAAAGATTTCATAGTTGATAACTTTATGAAATCTAGTGGGATATATTGTTTAGTTGCAAGACCTAAAGTCGGCAAGTCATTATTCGGACTACAACTTGCTGGCTCAATCGCAAACGGAACAACATTTCTAGGATTTAAAACAAATCCATCTCCTGTCTTATATATTAGCACAGAAATGAGTTCAATGCAAATATGTGAGCGAATTGAAAAGATGAATTTACACTTTACTGATGATAATTTTTTCATAGAAGATCAAGCATCAAAGGATAGAAAACTTAATCACATGGACTTACAATTAGTTTTTCAAGACTTTGCTCTTACCCATAATGGTAAGTTTATTATAGTTGATATGTTTACTGGTGTTGATGTTAATAATGGATATGATTTAAATAATTATCAAGATATAAATCAATATGTATTTCCAAAATATAGAGAATTATGTCAGAAATATGGATTTACAATATTATTAATTCATCATTTAAATAAGAATAATACTTCATTAGGAAGTACTGCTATAGATGGTGCTGTTGATGGAATAATCACTCTAAAAAAAGATAATAATTATCCAAACAAATTATTTTTAAAATACGACAGCAGAGATTATCCAGAGATGGAATTAGTTTTAAAAAGAAATGATAATTTAATATATGAAATATCAGAATTAGAAAAAACAGATTTACCACAAGAAATAAAATTATTTTTAAATTATTCAATTAGAAAAAAAGAATTTGAATTTACAGCTAGTGAGATTGTAAGTACTCTAAACTTAATGATTGAACCATCAGCATTTGGAAGATTATTAAGTAGTCATTTAGATGTACTAGAAAAAGAAGGACTTCTTATTACTAAATCAAGAACATCCGATAAAAGAAAGAAACACGCAGTATATGAAGAACCAATAAATGAAAATGAATAATTTTCATAAAAGTTATATAAGTAAAAAATGAGTGTGGCACGTTCTGACCTGTAAGGTTGGAAGTGGCGATAACGAATATTTTTACAATTATTAAATGTAGTTTATCTACCTTTAATAATTCATTAAATAATAAGTATTTAGTAGATAGTTATTATTTAATCTTGTTTGTAGCATTTGCCTTTACGATTAGTTTAGGCATTTGCGAAGAACAAGCATAAGGGGTTTTTAGGGGAATCACCTAAACTCACGATTTGGGCTATGCCCTAGTGAGATAGGTCTTAAAAGACCTTTTCTAAAGAAACAACATGAAAGGAGGCATAAATATTGTATGATGGAAAGCAAGTTGTACGAGTAGAAACTCAATATAAAAAAGATGATTTATATAATATCGGTGTAGAGATGACTAACAGAAAAGGTACAGGTAATTACTCTGTTGAAAGAAAAGAATTTAACTATGAATATGTTTCACTAACTGAAAAAAATCTGTACCAAGAAGTTAAGAAAAATCTTAAAGATAGAAAAATAGAATTTAATAATAAATCAAGTACTAATATGTTAAATGGAATAACAATAACAAGTGGACCTGAATTTTTTCAAGCATTAGGAATGAACTTTGTAGATAGTGGTAGAACCTATCACACAGGAGATAAAAAAGGACAAGCTGTGTTAATACCTGAAATAAAATCTCAAAAAGATATTCCTACTGCTGTTTCATATTTCTTTGATTGTGGTATGGAATTTCTTAAAAAATATGTTGGCGAAGAAAATATAGTTTTAGCACAAGTTCACTATGATGAAGATACACCACATCTTCAAGCATACTTTATTCCTGTTGTTAACAAAGTTAAAAGAAAAAGTTATGTTAAAGATAAAGATGGAAATGTTGTAAAAGAAGAAGTATTAAAAAAAGATGGTACTACTTCTATTGTTCCTAAATTACTTCGTGATGATAAAGGAAAAATTGTTTATGAAGAAGTAAATGGTTCATTTCTAAATTGCGATCAGTTTTGGAAAGACAGAGGTGCTAAATCATCATTTCATCAAATGCAAAATGAATTTAATAAATTTATTACTGATAAAGGTTTTAATCTCTATCGTGGAGATATAGGTTCTAACAAAGAAAACCAAACAAAATTAGATTACGAAATCGCCGAAAAAAAGGCTGAATTAGAAGAATTAAACAAGGAAAAGGAAAATACCTTAAGGATAATTGAAAACACTAAAAATAGGCTTAAAGACTTGGAAAAACCTAATAAAGAACACGAAGATATTTTAAATCCTATAAAAAATTTATTTAAATATAAAGATGAAGATGTCATTAGTGTTATTGGATATGCGAAAGGATTACAGAAAAAAGTAATAGTTCTTAATACAGATAATTACAATAAAGATATAACTATTAAAAAATTAACTGAAGAAAACAACACATTCAAGAATAATAAAGAACTAATTAAAAGAAATGATATCATCAAAGAACAAAAAGATACTATTGAAGAACAAAAACAAGAAATCACTAGATTAAATGGTTTAGTTAAAGTTTTAGAAAGTAGTGTTGAAGATTGGAAAAAGAAAGTTAATGAAGTAAAAGAAAGTTTTGAAAAAGAATTAAAAAAATGGATGGATATATTAAAAAAAGTATGTAAAGCAATAGATAAATTATTAGATAGAGATAAACCTAAAGAATATCTTGAAGATTATGAAGACATTGCAGATGCTATAAATTATGGTTGGTATAATCCAAATAAAAACAAAGATAAAGATGATTTTGAAATGGATAGATAATTAAAATATATTATCTCTCTTAAACTATAAATAGCAATAACTATATATAAAATATAAATATTATAAATTTTAAAAAAATTGAAAAATGTACCAAAATTTTATCCCTAAGTATAAAAAGTAAAAATGAAAGTGAGGATTGATATTATGAATAAAACAAAGTACAAAAACAATAAACATTACTGCTATATTAGTTTAAAATCACACTTTAAATAATATATTTAAATTAGAGGTGAGCTTTATAAATATAGTCTATAATGTTAAAGAAGTAGTAAATAAAACTATAACCGATAACGATTTAAAAGAGATCATAAATAAAAAGTTGTTAAATATTATACTATTTATGGAAACTTGCACAAATGAGTGTAATTAAATGGTATAATTGTATTGGTTATAAGTTTAACTTGATAAGTAATTATTGCCTTAAGTTAGGAGGTAATAGTTATGAATGAAATGGAGAGTGTTAGAGAGAAGATATTATTAAGAGTTGTTATTTATTTAAGATTATCAAATGAAGATAAAGATAAAATTAATAAAGATGATGATAGTGAATCTATTAAAAATCAAAGAAATATGCTATTAGATTATATCGAGAAAAATCCACAATTTATGTTGGTAGATGAATATTGTGATGAAGATTTATCAGGTGCTGGTACTTATAGACCTGAATTTGAAAGATTAATTAGAGATTGTGAAAATGGTAAAATTGATGTAGTTTTGTGTAAAAGTCAATCTAGATTTTCAAGAGATATGGAAATTGTTGAAAAGTATATAAACAATAAATTCAAAGAATGGAATATAAGATTTATCGGTTTATCTGATAATGCTGATACTGACAATAGTGGTAATAAAAAATCAAGACAAATAAATGGATTAGTTAATGAATGGTATTTAGAAGATGTTTCAGATAATATTAGAAGTGCTTTTAATTCAAAAATGAAGCAAGGAGAATTCATTTCTCCTTTCGCCTCATTTGGTTATGAAGTATCTAAAGAAGATAACAATAAATTAGTTGTTGATCCTATTGCTAGTGAAGTTGTTAAAGAAATATACGATTTATATTTAAAAGGTATGGGGTTTACAGGAATAGCTAAATATTTAAACGATAAAAACATTCCCTGCCCTTCCCTATATAAATATATAAAAGGTATCAAATTAAATATAATAAGTAATAGACCTAGAGAAGCAATTAAATGGAATACTAATGCTATTAAAACAATATTAAAAAATGAATTATATTTAGGACATTTAATTCAAGGGAAAAGAACTACTGTTAGTTATAAAAATCATAAAGTAATTAATAAACCTGAAGATAAATGGATACGAAGAGAAAATATGCACGAAGCTATAATTGATGAAGAAACATTTGCAAAAGTGCAAATTGCTTTAAAAGAAAGAACAAAACCTATGAAATCAACAGGAATTGTTCATAACTTCTCTGGCAAGGTATTTTGTAAAGAATGTGGTCGCTATATGAGAAAGAAAAATTCTTCTAAACACGAATATCTTGTATGTTCTAATAATAGAGATGGTTACAATGATTGTATAAATAAAGCAGCGATTAGGTATGATGCTTTAGAAGAATTAGTATTAAGCCATATTAATAAAAAAGTTAAAAAGTTTTATGATTTAAATATTTTGGAAACAGAATCTTTGAAAAAAGAAAAAAATAAGTTCACTAAAAAAATTAACTTATTAACAAAACAAAAAGAGACAATAGTTAATCAAATGGCAAAGACTAAAAATTATTTAAAAAATCTTTATGAAGATAAAGTTAATGGAATAATTAACGCAGAACAATTTAAAGAATTAATTACTAATTATAATAATGATGATGAAAAATTAAAAGACCAACTAAAATCTATTGATAATGAGATTAACTATTATACACTAAAAGAATCTTCAAATAAAAATACAAAAGAATTATTTAATAAATATCAACAATTAGAAAAATTGAACAGAGTTATAGTTGATGAATTTGTAGATAAAATCTATATTGGAAAAATCAATGAAGAAACAAATACAAGAGATATTGAAATTAAATGGAATTTTGAATAAATTTCAAAATAAAAAAGGAAATTCAAAACTTTTGTAGAATAATATAAGCAAAAGGTTATAACTTCTATAACCTTTTGCTTAATACATATTAAAAATATATAGTAAAGGATGGTGAATAAATGAAACAAGATAATATGCATTTAATTAACAAAATATTTAACAATGAAACAATTAGAACTATTTGGGATAAAGATGAAGAAAAATATTATATAAGTATTGTTGATATTGTTGGTGTTTTAGCAGATAGTAAAGAACCTAGAAAATATTGGAGTTGGCTTAAAACAAAACTAAAAAAAGAAGAAGATTTTGAGTTGTCTAGTATTACTAGACAACTGAAATTAAAATCAGCAGATGGTAAATACTATAATACTGATGTCTGTGATATTGAAGGAATGTTTAGAATTATTGAATCAATTCCAAGTAGAAATGCTGAACCTATAAAACAATGGTTAGCACATTTAGGTAAAGAAAGAATTGATGAAGTATTTGACCCATCATTAACAATGCAAAGAGCAATAGATACATATCGTGCTAAAGGTTATGATGAGGCATGGATTTCTAAAAGAATTAAGGGTATTCAAGAAAGAAAAAGATTAACTGATGTTTGGAAAGATGGTGGCGTTGAAAGTAATTTAGAATATGCAATGCTTACTAATGAAATATATAAAAGTTGGTCTGGTATGAAAGCAAATGAATATAAAGCATTTAAAGGTATTAGAAAAGAATCTCTAAGAGATAATATGACTGATATAGAAGTTCTTCTTACTGATTTAGGAGAAATTGCTACTCGTGATATAGCAGAATCTGAACATCCACAAGGATTTAAAGAAAATATGAAAGTTGCTCGTATAGGTGGACAAGTTGCTAACGATGCTAGAAAGTCTTACGAAAAAGCAACTAAAAAATCAGCTATATCAGATCAAAATGCTTTAAACTATCAATATATAGATGATAAAAAACAAATACAAAATAAATAACTCTGTTCCCGACAATTTGTCGGAAAGTAATATTAAATCTTAAAAATACAAGTTAAACTTTAAAAAAACGAAAATCTAAAAAGCCTTATTTTTCAAGGCTTTGATAAGGTATTAGTGTCTTTATTATATTCGTAGAGTTGCTTTAATTAGAACGCTTGCGACTGATCCTGATATACTTTTCCTTGATGAACCATTTTCGGCTTTAGATTATGTGACTAGACTTGCACTCTCTGATGATTTATACAGAATTATCAAAAATGAGGGAAAAACCGCTATTATGGTTACTCATGACCTTGCAGAAAGTATATACTGAATTAACATACCATTTAAAAAGTGAGTACTTTGTGTACTCACTCATTATTTACTTTTGCCAAATATTGACCTAATATAGATTTTGCATTCTCTATATAAACTAACAATGCTTCTAAATAATCATCTTCTGACTCGTATCCATCTTTCAACTCAGTAACTTCATTACTCTTTAAATAAGATAATTGCATATTAGATTCAGTAGCAAGCATATCAAACATAGCAGTTACCTCGTTTATATTACGAATTATTTCTTTTCTCTTATCAATGGTTTCCATTTGCTTAAAAGCATCTACATATTCTTTAAAAGCAATTTCTACTTCATTCATTATCTAGACCTACCTTCAGTTTGCTTTTCTATAAAACTTTCTACTTGTTCAGGGCTCATTCTATCAACTCTTCTTTCAGCTGCTTCAGTTATTTGTTTCTTCATTTTATCGAAACCTTTTCCTCTTAATGTTGCAATTGCTTTACCAAACCAACTTTTCTTATTATATTCATCTCTTTTTTGTTGAACAATAAGGTTGATTGCCTTTCTTCTTTCAGCAACTTGTTCTCTTCCTTCTCGTTCGATTTGGGACATTCTCCAATCTTCTTTTTGTTGTTCTAATTGTTGTTTATCACGATTTCTTTGTTCTCTATCTAGCCCCGCTTGATATTCAGACATTCTTCTTTCTCTTTCAGCACTTGCTTCCAATGCATCTCTTTGTTGAGCCTCTACTCCAGAGGGACTATAATCTCTTCTTTCAGGATCATCCGCAGAAGAATATCCTGACTTATAACCATTTGAATAATTATCAATGTATGCCATATTTTATTACCTCCAATTGTATATTAACATAAAACCATTAGAAAATCAACAAACTACACGCTTGTACCGTAAAACCTAATATCTAATACTTCGGCTTTACCCTTATGTCTATCTGTGTCACGATTAACTATTGTTATACTCTCCACAAACTCATTTAAGAAGTTTAGTTTTTCTTTGTCTGTTAAGAGTCTCCAATGGTCTACTATATACCTAGAAATCTTTGCTTTATTTATATCAGGTTTCTTTGTATAGTCTTGCTCTAAACGAGATAGTCTAGTTTCATTTGCTTGAATTATATTATCTAGTTCTTCACTCATATATTTGAATTGGTTATAATCTATCTTTTCTGCCATAAACAAGTTCATAACTTCCTTTTGCTTTGCTCTTTTGATAGTTAATAACCTCTTAATATCGTTTATTTCTTCTAAGTCTGCATCTTCCTCTTCAATAACTACATCTTCAATACTATCAAATTCAGCAATATTGTTTTCCAAGTATTCTATAAAAGCTTCTTCTGCTTTTATATGAGACACATATCTAGCAGTACATATTTGCTTTTCTTGATTAACGCATCTATAAGCATTGAATAAGTTCCTATTACCATCTTTTCTTAATCTTCCAATTGTCCTAGAAGTTGTTAACTTTTTACCACATACTCCACACACTAGAGTACCACAAAAGTACACATCATCCTTTGGTCTATTAGTATGAAGTTTAGTTTCTATTTTTGATATTTTGTCTTGCACCTTATTCCACATTTTCTCACTTATAATTGGTTTATGATGTCCATCACCTATATAGTAATCTTTTCTACCTATACCATACCTAACTTTACCTATGTAAACAGGATTAGATAATATTAATCTAATTAACTTTGGCGACCATACACCTACGAATGTTTTTGTATCAATAACATTACCATCCTTTTTAATGTTGATTGTTTGTCCTGCTCGTTTAGTAGGTATACCTTCAGCAGTTAGAGTTTTAGCAATAGCAGTAAATGGTGTACCCTCTGCATACATTTTAAATATTCTTCTAACAACCTTTGCTTCATCTTGTTTTATTATGATAACTTTATTTCCTTTTTCACGTCTATAACCATATGGAGGGCATCCACAACATAAAGTATAACCCTCACGTGCTTTTCTACCAAATGCATCTTTAATTCTTTCAGCAGTTAACTCTCGTTCGTGTTGACCGAATAATCCTTTTAATAGTGCCATAAACCTACCATTAGAAGATGTTATATCAACTATACCACCATCACTTATTGACCAAACATCAACATTGAACTCTTTAAATAAATCTATGAACTCTTGAGTGTCACTTATACTTCTTGTTAATCTATCAAATCTTTGAAGTAACACAACATCAATTTTTCCATCTTTTATATCTTTAATTAATCTCTTAACATCAGGTCTACCTTCAATGTTCTTTCCACTTATACCTTCATCAGCATAAATGTCATAGACCTTAAAGTCATGACCTTTGGCAAAGTTAGTAAGGTTTTCTTTTTGTGCTGAAATAGAGTAACCTTCTTGTACTTGTCGTTCTGTCGATACACGTACGTAGATACCAGCATTCTTCAAATCCATACTACTTAACCTCCTTATCGGTAGGTTGTAGCATTCTAGGTATTGATGTTTTAGCGAAGAACTCTAACATCTTTACCTGTTGCTCTTTGCTTAATTTAATTTTTATATTTTTACTATTCTTTGATAGTCTTTCTTTCATAAGTATTTCCTCTTTCATTTAAACTTATGAAATCCAAGGCAACTTTTTGCCTTGAATATGACTATAAACGAGTAAATAAGCATACTGCCACAACCGAATGACGATTGTACCAGCCTTTACCCAATAAATAAAGACCCTTTTAGACTTGTTTTCACACATATATGAAAGATTTGTATACAGGAATGTTAGATGAAATGAACATCAATCGTTTATTCTGGTCTTAAAACAAATAAGGAAACCCTTGAGTTTTATTAATTTCAATGATTACATTTATTTCGTATATATGTGAGGCAATTAGTCTTTCAAATAGAATTGTTGTATTATCAAAAAGACCTGCTAAAGTTAAATGCATATATGATATAAAATTAACAGATAGTTCTACTCCTATAAATAATAGAAAATGTAAGGAATTTAATTACTATTATGATAAGATTTGGAGGGACCTAGATGTACACTTATAGTGAGGAACACTTACTATTTCTAAAGAAAAGAAAAAGAAAAAAATTGTTTGTTTTATTCTTCCAAGTTTTAATAATAATTTCATTTCTGGTTGCATGGGAAATACTAGCTCGTAAAAATATAATTAATACTTTCTTATTTTCTTCTCCATCTAATGTTTATAAATGTCTTATGGATTTATACCATAAAAATGGTTTATTTAATCATATTTGGATTACTACTTATGAAACACTTATTAGCTTTGCGTTAGCAAATGTAATTGGAATAGTTGTTGGTTCTATACTATGGTGGAATGATACACTTGCTAAGGTAGTTGATCCCTATCTTACTGTTATTAATTCGCTGCCTAAAGTAGCCTTGGGCCCTTTAATTATTATTTGGGTAGGTGCCGGAATTAATTCAATAATATTTATGGCACTTATGATTAGCTCAATAATTAGTATAATTAATATTTATAGTAGTTTTGTTAACACAGATAGCTCATTTATAACACTTATGAAATCATTTAAAGCTAGTAAATGGCAAATATATAAGAAGGTTATAATTCCTAGTAATTTACTTAATATAATAAATAATTTTAAAATAAATATAAGTATGTCTTTAATTGGCGTTATAATGGGTGAATTATTGGTTTCAAAAGAAGGACTTGGTTACCTTATTATGTATGGTTCGCAAATTTTTAATATAAAGCTTGTTATTGCATCTGTTGTTATTTTAGGAATATTATCTTACTTTATGTATTATATAATCCACTTGATTGAAAAAAAACTAGAAAAAAAATAAATTGAGGTTTTGAAAACCCCAATTTTTTATTTTTTAACTTGTTCTTTTTCTAACTTTTTAGCATCATCTATTTGTTTTAGTCCTAAATTTATAAAGTATATTATTACTACCCATGCTGCTGTTGTTAGACCTACTCTAAATAGTTCAAATGGTGCTTGAATAGGTAAATCCCAGAACCAATGTAATACTAATGGTATTATGCAAATTAGTAAAAATCTCTTGTCGTTTAAATGCTTTTTATCTAATTTATCAAAGCCTTTTACATACATAAGTGCTCCCCCAAAATTTAGTGTTGCAGTTTTTTGTTCAAAGAATGGGAATGAATAATACAATATCGCAACAAAAAGTGATGTTCCTCCACCTATTATGAAATATTTTAATACCTTGTGAAATCGTAAATTTCTAAACAATCAAATTTCCATACTTAATATTAATACAAAGGACATGTCCAAATATATCGTATTTCATGCATCACATATTTCTAGAATTAAAAATGGAAAAACAAAGCCTTCTGATCCAAAGGATTTTTCCACAAAAGTTGCTAATTATATAGTCTATAAGTATAATTCTCCTATATATAAAGACTTACTTTTAACTGTGCTAGATTCTACTGAAGATGAGATAAACACCAGTGATAAATTATTTCATAGAATATATAATTATCTTGTTAGTAATTATCACACTAAGGATAAAAATTATATTAATGACTTTTTAACTAACTTAGATAAGTTTGATTTAAACGATTATATTAAGGCAATAAAATTTGATGAACTAAAAGTACCTTCCCTACCATTTTATATAGTTAAATCAAAAAATTATTATGGTATTGAAGAGATGAAAAAGGGAGAACTCGATTTCTTTAAAGCTACTGTTTTATCAAAATCTATGGAAGATGTATTCATGTGTAGTGATATGCCTATGGAGGATATGGCAAAATATTTAGATTTTGGGAAAAAATGGATGTTTGCGATTGCAATGTCACTAAAAAAAGGTCTCCATTTAAATATAATTCATAATTTAGATAGACCTTTTAATGAAATGATGCTTGGACTTGAAAGTTGGATACCGATTTATATGACTGGTCAGATATCTCCGTATTATTTAAAAGAAGTTAAAAATAGTGTTTATAATCACTTAAATTACGTATCTGGTGGTGCAGCTCTTACTGGAGAATGTATTAAAGGATCTCATGATAAGGGAAAATATTATTTAACAAATAATAATAAAGAACTGGTATATTATAAAGAAAAAGCGAGTCTGCTTTTCAAGAAAGCTAACCCACTTATGGAAATCTATAGAGAAAACAATAAATCTGCATTTAAAGCGTTTTTAATGAATGATAGTGAGATTATTCTTGATAGGAAGAGAATATTTTCTTCACTTCCACTTTTCACTATTTCGGATGAGTTACTTATTAAAATATTAAATGATAACAATATTTCTCAAGATGATATTAATACTATTATTGAATATAAGAAAGAAGAAGAAAAATATATGACTTCTATACTTACTGACAGTACTATCACTGATGTTATTTATAAACCTACTATGGAAGAGTTTTTAGATGATTCTATTGCTTTATCAACTGAGAATATATTTTATGATAAAAAAATTAAATATACATATGAAGATTTTATTAAACATTTTGAGTTAACTATTCAGTATTCAAATATTAATAAAAATTATAAAGTTATAACTAATAGTTATAAAACGTTTAAAAATATTAACATAACTATGGTCGGAAAGCATCATGTTATATTATCAAAATCTGCTAACCCAATTATACATTTTGTTATTAAACATCCAAAACTTGTGGATGCAATTGTTAACTTTAATCCACTTGTTATAGAGTAAAGTAAAAGGTTTGAAATTTGCTTCAAACCTTTTTATTTTGTTAGTTTAATTTTTCTTTTATCTTCTTCTAATATATAAATGTCTTTTTCTATGAAACTTATTCCTGTTTTGGGTACTACTTCTTCTTTTTCTTTTTCATTGTTTATATTTATTTCAAGTACTGGAATTTCACCTTCATATTTAAATTCATTTTCATCATCTACTTCAAAATAGATTTTATTCTTATTTAGTTTATATCCTGCAGGTGCTTTTATTTCTTCGATATAGTATTTCCCTGCAGGTAGATTCTCTATTTCTATTATTCCATTTATGGTTATGAATTCATCTTTATGATCAATTGTTAAATACTTTTCTTCTTGGATATCATATATTTTGAATATAGCACCATTTACTATTCTTTCTCCTGTTTGAGAATCTTTCTTTTTTATTATTATCTTTGCTGAGAATTTTTCATCATGAAGATCAAATCTCTTTACTTTTGTAGCCTCATCTATTTTCACGGTGAAATCATCTACGCATTTATAGTTTTTCATACTATTAAGCTGATGAAATTTATATGTTCCATATGGAAGAGTAATGTCTATTTTACCAAATTTGTCGGTTGTCACTACCTTTACTTTTTTACCCTCTTTATTATATATTTCAAATGATACACCTTCTTCTAATTTTTCATCATAATACTTATATATTTCTATTTTTCCCTTATATACTTCATTTTTAAGATTCAACTCTTTATGTGTATTATTTTTATCTAAAACAACCTCATATTCATTTAAATCTAATTTATATCCCTGCATACTTTTTGATTCTTTTATAATATATTTTCCAAATGGTAATTTAATAGATGTTGCCTCATAATTATTATCTATTACTAGTGTATCAACTATTTTATTATTTGAATCATAGATATTATATACACTTCCTATCAAAGCTCCTTCTCCCTGTGGAAATTTTTTATTTGTATCTAAATCTAATTTATTTATTTTTATTGTTCCACTTTTTACATTAACTTTAATGGTAATATCTATCTTAGAAATTTTACCTGGTGTCATTATATTTTGATGTTTATTATCTACAAATACTACACTTGGTCTATTATAGTTTTCTTTCCTTTTTAATTTTATAAAAGAAGCTGATTCATCATGTGTTGTTACTGTCATTTTATTTCCGGATATTTTAACATCGATATTATCACTTTTAGATTCAATTTCATAATCTTCCAATACTTTTCCTGAATCAGTTAGAGTATTTGTACTATTTATAGAAAATGTTAAATCATCAAATGAAAAACTTGGTACTTTATTATGCTGCTCTACTAATTTTTCTATCTGTTTTATTTCTTTATCATATATATCTATCTTTTTTCCATTTAACTTATCTGTGAAATAAAATTCTGCATCTGGTTCAATTACTCTCCATATCATAATTTGGGTAATTGAATACCATTTATCTTCTTTATGATTTTTATATCCATATCCATAATACGCAATTTTAGTTATCTTATCCCAAGCTTGTTTACTTATTCCTAAATGCTTTTCTTGATTTTCTGAATATGACTTATAGTTTTCATTATACTTCATTACTTCAAATGGTTCAGTACAATAACCTATTCCATCATCACTTTTCTTTCTTATAAACTGTGGCTGTTTTGCCTGTGTTTTATCTTTACTCACCTTTTTTATATAAATATCTTTTATTTTTTCGGCACCATAGAATGCATCATCATAATTAGAAGCATAAACTCCTGTAATACTAACAAAAAATAACATTAAAGCCAATAATAATTTTTTCATAATCTATTCGATTACCATCACTCATTATTATTATAGTGGATATAATGTTATTTTCCTAAATTTATTGATTATAAATTATTAATTGATGTTGTGTTCTTGTACAAGCAACATAGAACAAGTTCTTTTCATCTTTTGTATATTTATTGTCTTTCTCTGTATATATTATTGCAGAATCAAATTCTAGTCCTTTTGAAACATATGATGGGATTACTAAAAGTTTCTTACTAAACTCAACTGTGTTAGAGTTTACAAGTGAAATATATTCATATTTATCTTTAAGTAGTTCATATATTTTTTTAGCTTCTTTATCATCTTTTGTGATAATTGATACATTTAAGTTTTGTTTAAATAGTGTTTCAATATCATTAGTTAATAATTCTAATAAGTTATTTTTTTCTTCTCTAAATAATATTTCTCTATTACTCTTATCTCTTATAGCGGATACATGATTTAAATTTAATATTTTATTAGTATATTCAATTATTTCAGGGCTTGATCTATATGTTTTTGTTAATTCTAGATACTTAGTATCTTCAAATATCTCACTTAATTTATTTAAGCTTTCATACATATAATATGGATTAATAGTTTGATTTACATCACCTAGAATAGTAAAACTTGCAGATTTAAATATTTGTTTAATTATCTTATATTGAAGAAATGAATAGTCTTGTGCTTCATCTATTACAACTTCTTTAATATTTCCTTTGTATCCAAATCCTTCTAATAAGCCTTTAATGTATACAAATAAGCAAGCATCTTCATATTTAATTATTTTATTATCTTTTAAATAGTTTATATCTTCTGGTAATATTTTTCCATTATAATTGTTGATGAAATACTCACTTTTGTAAAAGTCCATATATATTTTTTTATAATCTATATCTACATTCATTGTTCTTTTTAATAGTGCCCTAATTTTACTTTTAGCTGTTTTCTTACCTTTGTAATATAGATAACATAGTTTTTCACAGATTGCATCTATTCTATCATAGAGATTAAACTTAGAGTATCTGTCTTTAAATAAGTAATTTAATTCTTCTTTTGATATTTCAAAATCATGTGTTGATATTTTATCTGTAAAGGTAATATTATTAACAAATGCTTCTACATATTTATTAATGTGATCAATTATTTCATCACTTTGTTTATATTTTACCAATTCTTTATTTGGTTCGTTATACTTATAATATCTTTCCACAAAATTTGTGAATGATTCAACATCTTTGTACTCAAAAATAAACGTAGTTAAAAAATCACTAAATGTGGTTTGCATTGTATTGTCTTCGCCAAGTTCTGGTAGAACGTTTGAAATATATTCTGAAAATACTTGGTTTGGTGAGAAAATTAATACATTGTTTGATTGTAAATTTTCAATTTTATATAAAAGAAATGCAATCCTATGAAGTGCAACCGATGTCTTACCCGAACCAGCAATACCTTGAACTATTAGGTTTTTATCTTCTACATTCCTTATTATTTGATTTTGTTCTTGTTGAATTGTGTTAACAATGTTTTTCATTTTTTCACTTGATGAATTCGATAGTACTTCTTGTAGTATATCATCATCAACATTTAAACTATTATCAAATACTCTTATTAATTTACCATCTTCTATTTTAAATTGTCTTTTATTTGTTATGTCACCAGTTATAAAACCTTTTGGTGCTTTATACCTTGCATGTCCTACTCCATAATCGTAGAATAGTGATGATACTGGAGCTCTCCAGTCATATATTAGATGTTTTTCTCCATCTTCTAGATGAGTTAATCCTATATAAATTTTTTCGATATCAAAATCACTATCTTTAAATGTTATTGCGCCAAAGTATGGGCTATTTTGAATTTTAAATAATTTTTGGAAATATTTTCCCTTACTTAATGCGATATTTACTTCTACATCATTAATTGCAACCATGCTTTTCATTTCTTGTGGGTCCATATCATGTCTTGCATCCCACATAAATTTTTGGAACTCTTGAATTTTTTCCTCTTTGTCATATAATTGCTGTCCCAAATCAGAAATTTTTTCATTGATTACTTTTTTTGTTTGATTAAGTCTTTCTTTTTCTTCTAGCAAGTCTTTTTCACTTATACTACTCATAAAACCTCCTTTATACGCCAAAAAACGAACCTCATTAAAAGTGGATCGTTTTATTTTTTTATTTATCAAGTTTAAACAAAATGCACAAGTTAAATTTTACAATATTTTTTATTTTGTGTCTAGTCTATTTTACATAATTTTTCAATACTTTAATAACGGGTCTTACATAATTTTTATTTGTTGCCTCATCTAACATATAGCTTCCTCTTTCTGTTACCACATATATATGACTATATTTTGAAGTTCTTAGCCACCATGTTTTTGTATTTTCACTTGCTAGCCAATTACCTTCATTCCAATCATACCCGAATTCCATTTGATCTCTTAGCGTTATATACTCATCTGAAGTTAAAAGTCTAATTTCTTTTACTCCTGATTTTTCTTCTATCATATTTAATACCGCATTATTTATATAATAACCTATATTATTCTTATCGACAGTTGTATATTCAACTGAGTTTTCGGTATCAAATTCTACTGTATCGGATTCATCTATTTTACCATCTCTATTTAAATCAAATGGCAATTTACTAATTAACTCTACTTCCTTCTCATCAATACCAGTATCTTTTATTACATACCATTCTGTACCACTAAAAGTTACCTTTTCTCCTGCATTAAATGATTTAAATGTAAATATTATTGGTTCTCTTTTAAAAATTATAATTGGTAATATTACAGCAATTATTAATACCGATAATATAGATATCAATATTACTTTTTTCTTCTTTTTATTACCATTTATGTTACTAATGATTCTCTTTATCTTATCTAATACTGTTTTAAATTTAGATTTTACGATATGTAAAACTTTACTTTTCTTAGTCGTTTTCTTGGCATTAGATTCAATTTTTTGAGTTTCAACATCATTTTTGATTTCTTTTACCTTATTTACATTATTATTTATAGAAGGTTTTGTTTTAATCACGTTTTTTTTACGTGATTTATTAGACTTCTTTGTTTTAACCTTATTCTGGCTCTTAGTTTTTTGCTTTGTCTTTCCTATAACCATCTTACTTTTTTTCATACTATCTCTTCCTCAAAACAATTATAGCATGATAATTAAAAATTAGAACAAAAAAAGACTATTTCTAGTCTTATTCTTCAACAAGTTCTAAAACTACTAGTAAAGCATCGTCTCCGCGTCTTTCATCTAGTTTTAAGATTCTTGTATATCCACCATTTCTTTTAGCGTATTTGCTAGCTAAATCGTCAAAAACAATTTTAACTGCTTCAGTGTCATTTTGTAAGAATGCTAGTGCTTTTCTACGTGAGATTAAATCTCCCTTTTTTCCATAAGTAATCATTTTATCAACAAATTTTCTTACTTCTTTAGCTCTAGTTTCAGTTGTAACTATTTTTCCATTCTTTATAACATCTTTAGTTAAATTAGCAAGCATGCTTCTTCTGTGTTTATTGTCAACACCTAATTTTCTGTATGCCATAATTTTCCTCCCTACTAGTCGTCATCACGTAATACAAGTCCTAAATCTCTAACTTTGTCTAAAACTTCTTTTAAAGACTTTTTACCTAAATTACGGATTTTCATCATATCATTTTCACTTTTATTTACTAGGTCTTGTAGAGTGTGGATTCCAGCTCTCTTTAAGCAGTTATATGCTCTTACTGAGAAATCCAAATCTTCAATTGTAGTTTCTAGTGCTTTTACTTTTGGATCTTCTGTTTTTTCAATCATCATTCCAGTAACATTTGCAATATTACTTAAGTTAGTTAAAATATTAAAATGTTCAATTAAAATTCTTGATGCTAATGCAACTGCTTCTTCTGGTTTGATTGAACCGTTAGTCCATACATTTAGTATTAACTTATCATAACTTTCATCTTGACCTACACGTGCGCTTTCAACATCATATGAAATTCTTTCGATTGGAGAGTAAATTGAATCTATTGGTATTACACCAACTTTTTTAATATCAAGAAGTTTTTTATTTTCTTCACTCTTAACATATCCTCTACCACTTGTTACAGTCATTTCCATAACTAATTTTCCACCTTTAGCAACATTAGCGATTACTAGGTCTTTATTAATTATTTCAACGTCACTATCACATTCGATATCTCCAGCAGTTACTGGTCCTTCTTTTGTTACATTTAAATGAATTACTTTCATTTCTTCAACGTGTTTTTTAATAACTATTTTCTTTAAGTTTAATATAATAGTTGTTACATCTTCTACTACACCTTCAAGAGTTTGGAACTCATGTAATGCACCTTCAATTTTTACACTACTAATTGCAGCTCCTGGAAGAGATGATAACATTACTCTTCTTAATGCATTACCTATAGTAATACCAAATCCTCTCTCTAATGGTTCAAGTTCAAATTTACCATAGAAATTACTTTCTACATAATCAGTTATTTTATAGTTTGGTTTTTCAAATTCTACCATGAAACTACCTCCTTTATTATTAACCACGTGGACGTTTTGGTGGACGACATCCATTATGTGGAATTGGTGTAACATCGTTAATTGCAGTTACTTCTAATCCTGCAGTTTGAAGTGATCTGATAGCAGTTTCTCTACCAGGGCCTAAACCTTTAACATAAACTTCTACTTTTCTCATACCAATTTCATAAGCAGCTTTTCCTGCAGCTTCTGCAGCAACACCAGCAGCAAATGGAGTTGATTTTTTACTACCTTTGAATCCTAATGCTCCACTTGATGACCAAGATATTGCATTACCTTCTTTGTCTGTAATAGTAGTAATTGTATTATTAAATGTTGAATGAATATGTGCTATTCCCTCTGGAACATTCTTTTTTACTTTTCTTTTTCTAGTCTTATAAGCCATTTCTTTGACCTCCTTTTACTATTAAACCTTAATTATTATTTCTTTTTGTTAGCTATAGTCTTACCTTTTCCTTTACGAGTTCTTGCATTACTTCTTGTTGATTGTCCTCTTACAGGTAATCCTTTTTTATGACGAGTTCCTTCATATGAATTTATTTCCATCTTAGTTTTAATATTCATATTTACTTCACGTCTTAAATCTCCTTCAACGTTGTATTTAGAAATTTCATCACGAATTAAATTTAATTCATCATTAGATAAATCACTTACTTTTCTAGATGGAGCAATTTTAACTGCTTCTAGAATTTTATTTGATCTTTTTCTACCAATACCATAAATATATGTTAGTGCTATTTCAACATGTTTATCATTAGGTATATCTACACCTTTAATACGAGCCATATTTTACACTTCCTTTCATTAACCTTGTCTTTGTTTGTGTTTTGGATTTTCACAAATAACCATTACTTTGCCTTTTCTTTTTACAATTTTGCATTTTGCACAAATCTTTTTTGCTGATGCTTTTACTTTCATTTTATCCCTCCTATTATTTCCTATAGGTTATACGCCCACGTGTTAAGTCGTAAGGTGATAATTCTAACATTACAGTATCCCCCGGTAAGATGCGAATGTAGTTCATTCGTATTTTACCAGAAACGTGAGCTTCTACAATGTATCCATTTTCTAATTGTACTTTGAATTTACCACCCGGAATGATTTCTAGAACCTTTCCTTCAACTTCAATTGTATCGTCTTTTGCCATCTTTTCACTCTCCTGTTAATATTTCATATCCATCTTTTGTAACAACAACAGTATGTTCAAAATGAGCAGATGGACTATCATCATCAGTAACTATTGTCCAACCATCATCTAACATGTATATATCAGCAGTTCCTAAGTTTAACATTGGTTCTACTGCTATAACCATACCTTCTTTTAATACTGGACCTGTTCCTTTTTTACCATAATTTGGTACATCTGGTTCTTCATGTAGTTCTGTTCCTACACCGTGTCCAACTAGTTCCTTTACTACGCCTAAATTATGCTCTGTTGCATATACTTCGATTGCATTAGATATATCACCAATTCTTGCCCCTGGTTTAATTTCTTTTAAACCTTCAAACAAAGCTTGTTTAGTATATCTTAATAAGTTTTCTTTTTCTGCACTTATGTTACCAACAGGGTAAGTCCATGCAGAATCACCATGATATCCTTTATAACAAGCACATATATCTATTGAAACTATGTCACCATTTTTTAATTTACGCGGTCCAGGAATTCCATGTACAACTTCTTCATTTATGCTTACACATAATGTTGCTGGATATCCTTCATAACCTTTACAAGAAGGTATTGCACCTTTGCTTCTTATGAACTTTTCTGCAAGCCTATCAAGCTTTGCAGTGGTAATACCTTCTTTAATGTAAGGTTTTAAATATTGATGTGTTTGATAAACAATATGTCCTGCTTCTCTCAACAATTCAATTTCTCTTTGACTTTTGATTTTAATCAATTTATTCACCTAGTCTTTAATTAACTTTTCAACTTGCTCCAATGTATATTCGCGGCCTTTACTTCCGTCTACTACTTGAAGCACCCCTCTATTTTTATAAAATTCAATAAGTGGTGTTGTACTGTCTAGGTAAGTTTGATATCTAACTTCAAGTGATTCAATGTTGTCATCTTTTCTTTGATATAACTCACCATTACATTTATTACAAATACCAGGCTTTTTAGGAGCCATTTCTTCACTATAGATATTGTATATAGCACCACAGTCTTTACACATATATCTTCCTGTAATTCTCTTTACTAACATTTCTTTAGGAATATCTATTAATATTACCATTCCTAAATCTCTTCCGGATTTCTCCAAAATCTTATCATATTCTTTTGCTTGTTCAAGATTTCTTGGAAATCCATCTAATATATATCCATTATCACAAGCAGGATCATTTAATTTATTTTCTAGTACAGAGTAAACTATTTCTGGTGTAACTAACTTTCCTGCTGTCTGCATTTCGTTAATTTTTTTACCAAGTTCATCACCTTTAGCAACTTGTTCTCTTAATAAATCTCCTGTTGAAATATGAACATAATTATATTTTTCAAGTAAATCTTTTGATAAAGTTCCTTTTCCTGCACCTGGTGCAGCAATTAAAATCAAATTTTTCATTATCTTCTACTATATCCCTTCTTATAATTTCTTGAAACAAGACTACCTTCTAGTTGTTTATAAGTTTCAAGTGCAACTCCGACAACTATTAGTAAACTTGTACCACCAATTGTTACTGTTGAAGATAATCCAGATAAACTACTGAATATAATTGGTAATCCAGCTATTATTACTAGGAATACACCACCAATTATAGTTAACTTAGATAAGACATTTGAAATATATTTTTCTGTGTCTTTACCTGGTCTAACACCTGGAATAAATCCTCCATTTTCTTTTAAATTCTTTGCTAAATCTTCTGGCTTTAATTGAATGTAAGTATAGAAATAAGCAAAGAAGAAAATAAGTGCAACAAATATTATAAAACCAACAGGTTTAGTATAAGTTAAGTAATTATTAACAAAATTTATAAACTTTTCATTTTTTACCAATTGTGCTATTGTTGCTGGTATTGCAAGTAAGCTTGAAGCAAATATTACTGGCATAACTCCCGCTGTATTTACTTTTATTGGCATAAATGATTGATTACCATAAGCACTAGTAGACTTATTAGCATATTGAATAGGAATTTTACGTTCTGCAAGTTCTACAAATATAACTCCTACTATTATTAGGAAATATACTATTACGAACAATACAAATAGTAAAATACCAAGCCATAATGCAAATTCACCTTTAGTTATTAATTCTTTAAATGCAGTTATAAACATGCTTGGCATTGTAGCAACAATACCTGCAAGAATTATTAATGAAATACCATTACCAATTCCCTTTTGTGTAACCTGGTCTCCTAACCATAGAAGAAATGCTGTTCCAGCTGTTAATATAGTTGCAACATACATATAATCCATAGTAGTTTTACCTGATCCTAAGAACGCATATGCAAATGCAAAACCTTCAATAAAGGCAAATATTATACCCATATATCTAGTTATTTGATTTAATTTTTGACGTCCTACTGGACCCTCATCCTTTAGTTCACTAAAATATGGAAATATATCCATTTGTAATAATTGAACTATAATGGATGCAGTAATGTATGGCATAACTCCTAAACCAAATATTGAAAATTGCTTTAGTGCTCCACCACCCATTACATTTATTAATTCAAGAAATCCTAAATTAACTGTTACATCGGCAGTACCTGGAACTTGAACTCCAGTACCAATAACAAATATCATTAATGCACCTAAAGTGAAAAGTATTCTTAATCTTAAGTCTTTGTTAGTAGGCGCAAATAATTGTTTCATTGTTTGAAACATATTAGATCACCTCAATTTTGCTTCCAGATTCTTCTAACTTTTCAATAGCACTCTTTGAGAACTTATGTGCTTGAACTGTTAATTTCTTATTAATTTCTCCATTTCCAAGAACTTTAATTCCATCTAATTGTTTTTTTACTAATCCAACTTCTTTTAATAAAGCTGGTGTTACTAATGTACCTTCTTCAAAAATATTTAAATCACTTACATTAATAGTAGCATATTTAATTTTAAATTCATGATTTGAGAATCCTCTCTTAGGTAAACGTCTATATAATGGTAATTGCCCACCTTCGAATACTGGATTTACTCCTCCACCACTACGAGAGTTTTGTCCTTTTTGTCCTTTACCACTAGTTTTTCCAAGACCACTACCTGGTCCACGTCCTACAATTTTTCTTCTTTGTTTTGCACCAATATTTTTTTCTAATTCATGTAATTTCATTATCCCAAAATCTCCTCTACTGTTTTTCCTCTTAACTGTGCAACATGTTCTGGTGTTTTAATTTGTTTTAGTGCATTAATTGTAGCGGCTGCCATATTATTTTTAGTTCTTGATCCTAGTGATTTTGATAAAATATCTTGAACTCCTGCAAGTTCTAGTACAGCTCTAACTGCTCCACCTGCAATAACTCCAGTACCTGGCGCAGCTGGTATTAAAACTACTTTTGCAGCTCCTGCAACACCATTTACTTCATGAGCAATTGTTCTATTGTCAGTTAAAGGTACTTTAATTAAATTTTTATTTGCAGCTTGTATAGCTTTTTTGATTGCATCAGGTACTTCGTTTGCTTTACCCATACCTAATCCAACTTTACCTTTTCTATCCCCAACAACAACAGTAGCCGAGAATCTTCTTTGTCTACCACCTTTGTTAACTTTAACAACGCTTTTAATTTCGACAACTAATTCTTCTAATGTTTTTGCTTTTGGGTCATTATTTTTATTTTGCATAAATACCCTCCTATTAGAATTCTAATCCATTCTCACGTGCAGCTTCAGCTAAAGCTTTTACACGACCATGATAAAGATGTCCACCTCTATCAAATACAACTTTTTTAATGTTAGCTTTTTGTGCTCTATCAGCCAATAATTTACCAACTTTAGTAGCAGCTTCAATATTGCCGCCATTTTCTAATTTTAATTCTTTATCGATTGATGAAGCACTCACTAAAGTGATGCCATTTTCATCATCAATAAGTTGTGCAAAGATATTTGAATTAGATCTATAAACACTTAATCTTGGTACAGCTACAGTTCCATGAATATCTTTTCTTATTCTTTCATGTCTAGCTTGACGCATAGCATTTTTTGACACTTTATTTATCATAAGTAACTTCTCCTTATCTTATATTTTTAATTTTAATTTAAGCAGCTAATTAGCTTAAGCGGCTTTCTTTCCTTCCTTACGGCGAATGTGTTCATCTTTATAACGAATTCCTTTTCCTTTATAAGGTTCTGGTTTTCTTACTTTTCTTATGTTTGCTGCGAATTCGCCAACTTGAGCTTTATCAATACCTTTTACAGTTATTTCAGTATTGCTAATTAATTCAATAGTTATTCCTTTTGGAATATCCATTTCTACTTGATGAGAATATCCTGCATTGATTACTAGTGTGTTACCTTTTAATGCAAAACGGTAACCTACACCAATTATCTCTAAACCTTTTTGGAATTCATGTGTTACACCATGAATCATATTTGAAAGGTTTGCATTCATAGTTCCATGCATTGACTTGATTTCTTTAGTGTCGTTTACTCTTGTAAGTTCTAATTGGTTATCTTCTACTTTGATGCTAATTCCTTTAGCAAGTTTAGTAGAAAGTTCACCCTTAGGTCCTTTTACAGTAACAACTCCTTCATTTTCTTCAACTGTAACTCCAGCAGGAATCTCAATTTTTCTATTTCCTATACGACTCATCTTCAGGCCTCCTTAACTTTCGTTACTACCAAATATAAGCAAGAACTTCTCCACCTAGATTTTGACGTCTAGCTTCTTTATCAGTCATGATTCCTTTTGAAGTAGAAATTATTGCAATTCCTAATCCATTTAATACTTTAGGGATTTCATCACTCTTAGCATAAACTCTTAATCCTGGTTTTGAAATACGCTTTAATCCAGTAATTACTCTTTCCTTTTTATCTCCATATTTAAGTGTTAATTCGATAGTTCCTTGAGCATCGTTTTTAACAACTTTATAGTCTTTTATAAATCCTTCTTCTTTTAATATTCTAGCAAGTTCAATCTTCATTTTTGAAGCAGGCACCGAAACATCAGTATAACGCATTGCATTTGCATTACGAATACGTGTTAGCATATCTGCAATTGTATCAGTTACTACAGCCATTATTAATCCTCCTTCCCAATTACCAGCTTGATTTTTTTACACCTGGTATTTGTCCTTTATAAGCTAATTCTCTAAAGCAAATACGACAGATTCCAAATTTGCTCATAACAGCATGTGGTCTTCCACATTGTTTACAACGTGTATATTCACGAACCTTGAATTTTTGCTTTTTATTAGCTTTTACAATCATACTTTTTTTTGCCATTATTTACCCTCCAATTACTTTCTAAATGGAATTCCAAGTTCTGCTAATAAATCATAGGCTTCTTCATTAGTTTTTGCGGTTGTTACAAATACTATATCCATACCACGAACTTTTACTACATTATCATATTCAATTTCTGAGAAAATCAATTGTTCTTTAATTCCTAATGTATAGTTTCCACGTCCATCAAATGCTTTTGATGATACTCCATGGAAATCTCTTACACGTGGAAGTCCAATAGTTACAAGTTTATCTAAGAAGTTATACATATTTTCTCCTCTTAGAGTAACTTTACAACCAATTGATTGTCCTTCTCTTACTTTGAATCCAGCAATAGACTTTCTAGCTTTTGTTATAACTGGTTTTTGTCCAGAGATAAGTTCAAGATCATGAACAGCAGCTTCTAATAATTTAGAATTACTAGTTGCATCTCCTACACCCATATTAATAACGATTTTTTCTAGTTTTGGTACTTCCATCACTGACTTATAATTGTGTTTTTTTGTTAAACTTGGAACAATTTCATTTAAATACTTTTCTTTTAGGCGGTTCATCTCATTACCCTCCTTCCACTAATCAATCTTTTCATTTGATTTTTTAGTTATTCTTATTTTTTTATTATTTTTATCAATAGTATGTCCGATTCTAGTTCTTTTCTTTGTTTTAGGATCGATAATCATAACATTTGAAGCATGAATTGGTGCTTCTATTTCTAAGATTCCACCAGTTTCATTTTGGTTTGCTTTTTTATGTTTCTTTATTATATTGCATCCTTCTACGATTACTTTGTTTTCATTTCTTAAAACTTTAGTAATCTTTCCTTCTTTTCCTTTACTAGATCCAGCAATTACTACGACTTTATCTCCTACTTTAAAGTTCATAATATCCTCCTTTATAGCACTTCTTTAGCTAAAGATACTATTTTCATGTAATCTGCATCACGAAGTTCACGTGCTACAGGTCCAAAGATACGAGTTCCTACTGGACTCTTGTCATCTTTAATAATTACGCATGCGTTGTCATCAAATTTAATGTAAGAACCATCAGGTCTTCTAACACCAAATTTACTTCTAACAACAACTGCTTTTACAACTTTACCTTTTTTAACAGTTCCATTAGGTGTGGCTTTTTTAATTGTACCAACAACTATGTCCCCGATATTACCAGTTTTTACTTTGCTTCCACCAAGTACACGAATTACTAAAAGTTCTTTTGCACCTGAGTTATCAGCAACTTTTAAACGACTTTCTTGTTGAATCATAATTAATCCTCCTTCACCTAAGAGTTATAAAATAACTGCTTCTTTTATTATTTCTTTTAAATAAAATCTTTTTGTAGCAGAAAGTGGTCTAGTTTCAACTATTCTAACTATATCTCCAACTTTTGCTTTATTTGATTCATCATGTACAGCATATTTTTTAGAGTATTTAACTCTTTTACCATACAATGGATGCTTTTTATAAGTTTCAACTAAAACTGTAATAGTTTTGTTGTTTTTATCACTTACAACTTTTCCAACTAATTCTTTTCTTACCTTTTCCATAGTGCCTCCCTAATCATTTAACTCGCGTTCGCGTAGAACTGTTTTAAGTCTAGCTACAAGATGTCTTAATTCTCTTATTCTTGAAGGTTTCTCTAAATTTCCGGTTGCTTGTTGGAAACGTAAATTGAATAGTTCTTCTTTTGTTTCTTTTATTTTTGCATTAATTTCTTCAGTGGTTAGATTTCTAATTTCATTAACCTTCATTTATATCACCACCATTTTCTTTCATTACGAATTTTGTTCTAATAGGTAATTTATGAGATGCCAATCTTAATGCCTCTCTAGCTGTTGCTTCATCAACGCCAGCTATTTCAAACATTATTTTTCCTTCTTTAACAACTGCAACCCATTTTTCAACATTACCTTTACCTTTACCTTGACGTGTTCCTAAAGGTTTTTGTGTTAATGGTAAATGTGGGAAAATATTAATCCATACTTTACCTCCACGTTTCATGTAACGTGTCATAGCAATACGAGCTGCTTCGATTTGATTTGCTGTAATCCAAGCTCCCTCTTTTGCTTGTAAACCATATTCACCAAAACTTAATGTTGTGTTTCCTTTTGCATGACCTTCATAAGGTAATCTATGAACACGACGATATTTTGTTCTTGCTGGTATTAGTGCCATAATTAATTACCTCCTTTAGCCTTTTTATCTTGAAGAATTTCTCCCTTGTATATCCATACTTTAACTCCGATTTTACCATAAGTAGTATCAGCTTCTGTTGCAGCATAATCAATATCTGCTCTTAATGTATGTAGAGGAATAGTTCCTTCTGTATATCCTTCGCTACGTGCCATATCAGCACCACCTAATCTTCCTGAAACTAAAGTTTTAATTCCTTTAACTCCGTTCTTCATAGCATTTCTAATTGCTCTTTTTTGAGCCATTCTGAATGATGCTCTGTTTTCGATTTGATTTGCAATTGATTGTGCTACTAGATTAGCATCAACTTCTGGTTTTTTAATGTCAACGATTGATATTTGAACGTTTTCACCAACCATTGTTGATATTTCTTTTTTAAGTTTTTCTATTTCTTCTCCACCACGACCAATGATGACTCCTGGTTTTGATGTATGAATAGTTACTTCTGTTTTCTTGTTGTTTCTTTCAATTTCAACTTTACTAATAGATGCGTCTTTTAATCTTTTATCTAAGAACTTACGAATAGCCATATCACTTTCTAAGCATTTAGAAAAATCTTTATTGTTTGCATACCATTTAGCTTCCCAGTCTTTATTTATTCCAATTCTAAGTCCAATTGGACTAACTTTTTGACCCATATTAACCTCCTTACAGATTATCTACTAGCCACTGTAATAACGATGTGACTAGTTCTTTTATCATTGTGTCCTATATGACTACGTGAATCAAACATGTGTCTTTTCATTACAGGACCTGCATCTACTCTTGCTTCTTTAACGTATAATTCTTCAACTTTTGCGCCATTATTGTTAACGGCATTTGCAACTGCTGAATTTAATACTTTTTTTGTTAGCCTTGCTGGCTTTTTATTCATATTATTTAATATGCTTAATGCAACATTAACATCTTTACCACGAATCAAATCAACAACTAATCTTGTTTTGATAGGTGATACTCTAAGAGTTTTTGCGATTGCTCTTGCTTCCATATCATTTTCCTCCTAGTCATTATTTCTTTTTACTATCGCCGTGACCACCAAATTTACGAGTTAAAGCAAATTCTCCTAATTTGTGACCTACCATATCCTCAGTTACATAAACAGGAATAAATTCTTTTCCATTATGAACCGCAAAAGTGTGTCCTATGAAGGCAGGAAATATAGTTGAACGACGTGACCATGTTTTAATAACTTCTTTCTTACCACTTTTGTTTAATTCTTCAACCTTTTTAAGTAATCTTTCGAAAACGTAAGGTCCTTTTTTTAAACTTCTACTCATTTATTTTTCCTCCTTACTTTCCATTACGACGACGTACTATTAATTTATCTGATGCTTTTTTCTTACGTGTCTTATATCCTAGTGCTGGTTTACCCCAAGGAGTAACTGGTCCTTTACGTCCGATTGGCGCACGACCTTCACCACCACCATGTGGATGGTCATTAGGATTCATAACTGAACCGCGAACTGTAGGTTTGATACCCATGTGACGACTACGTCCAGCTTTTCCTAATTTAACAAGTTCGTAATCTTCATTTCCAACTTCTCCGATAGTTGCATAGCAAGTACCAAGAATTTTTCTTTGTTCTCCACTTGATAAACGAACCATTACATAATTACCTTCACGTCCAAGTATTTGAGCAGATGCTCCTGCAGAACGTGCAAGTTCTCCACCTTTACCAGGTTTTAATTCTATATTATGAATAACAGTACCAACTGGGATATTCATAATTGGTAATGCGTTACCAACTTTAATATCAGCGTTTTCTCCACTTACTATTTCCATACCAACTTTTAAATCTTTTGGAGCAATTATATATCTTTTTTCTCCATCTTTATAATTAATTAATGCTATATTAGCGCTTCTGTTTGGATCATATTCAATTGTAGCTACAACACCAGGAATATCTCTTTTATTTCTTTTAAAATCGATAATTCTGTATTTTCTTTTCTCTCCGCCACCTTTATGTCTAACAGTGATTCTACCTTGATTATTACGTCCACCATTTTTCTTAATTGTTACAACTAAGCTTTTTTCTGGCTTATCAGTAGTAATTTCAGTATTTATTAAGGTACTCATTTTACGTCTACCATTGGTAGTAGGTTTATAATTTCTAATTGCCATAAGTAACCCTCCTTCTATCCAATATCGATAGTTTGACCTTCAGCTAATTTAACAATAGCTTTCTTACTACGATTGCTAAGTCCGCTGTAACGTCCTACTCTTTTCTTCTTTGGTTTTTCATTTATAGTAGAAATTTCAACAACCTTAACATTGAATATTTTTTCAATTGCTTGTTTAATTTCTGTTTTGTTTGCTTTTGGATCAACTTTGAAAGCATATTTTCCTTCATTTTGAGCCATATTAGCACTTTTTTCAGTAATAACTGGTGCCTTAATAATTTCTAAGTATCTTGTATCCATTATCCTAGCACCTCCTCAATACTTTTTAATGCTTCATCTGTTATTAATATTTTATCTGCAGCTATTAAATCTAATACATTAACTTCTCCAGATTCAATTAATGCTATATTAGCTAAGTTTCTAGAAGCTAATATAATGTTTTCATCTAATTCTTTAACAATTATTAAAGTCTTAGTGTTGTCTAATTTTAAATTAGCAAGAAGATTTTTCATATCTTTTGTTTTAGGGGTTGCAAGTTTTAACTCTTCAACAATTATCATATCAGGTGCTTTAGTTGCTAATGCACTCTTTAATGCTAATCTTCTTTCTTTACGATTCATCTTTTTAGAATAATCTCTTGGAGTAGGTCCGAATGCAATTCCTCCACCTCTCCATTGAACAGCTCTAATAGAACCTTGTCTAGCATGACCTGTTCCTTTTTGACGCCATGGTTTTCTTCCACCGCCACTTACTTCTGCACGAGTTTTTGTACTATGAGTTCCTTGTCTTAAAGATGCTCTAGCTAAAATAATTGCATCATATAAAACATTTTTATTAGGCTCAATAGCAAATATATTTTCATTAAGTTTTCTATCTTTAATTTTTTCGCCATTTAAATTTACAATTGCTTGTTTTACCATTTTATTTCCTCCTTTCATCACATTAATAATTTAATTATTGTTTCTTTTCTGTGATGATTACTCTTCAGTAGTTTCAGTTACTTCTTCAGTTGCTTCTTCAACTGGTGCTGTTTTTTCAACTATTTCATAGCTGATTAATTCTTCGGCTGGATTTACTTTTTCACCTTTTTTAACTGATGTTTTGATCATAACTAAAGATTTTTTTGGACCAGGAACGTTTCCTTTGATTAAGATAACATTATTTTCTAAATCAACAGCAACAACTTCCAAGTTTTGAATTGTTGAGGCAACATTTCCCATATGGCCTGGTAATTTTTTACCTTTTAATACGTGCATTGGTAACATTGTACCTAGAGAACCAACTCCTCTATGGTATTGTGATCCGTGTCCCATTGGTCCACGAGATTGATTGTAACGTTTGATAACGCCTTGGAAACCTTTTCCTTTGCTTGTTCCGCTTACGTCAACGATTTCCCCTTCTTTAAAAATACTTGCATCAATTACTTGACCTAAAGTATATTCTTCAACATTTACTCCTCTGATTTCTTTTAAGAAGCGCTTAGGAGCAGTGTTAGCTTTGTTAGTATGACCGATTTTTGCTTTGTTAGAAACTTTTTCTCTAACAGTTACTGCTGCTAATTGAATAGCATTGTATCCGTCTTTTTCAACCGTTTTAATTTGAGTAATAACATTTGGTTCTACTTCAACAACAGTTACAGGAATTAGTTTTCCACTTTTAGTAAAAACTTGAGTCATTCCAACTTTTTTTCCTAAGATTCCTTTCATTTCTTGTTCCTCCTATAATTATAATTTAATTTGAATATCTACACCACTTGGTATATCCAAATGAGCTAATGCATCAATCAACTCTTTGCTTGGATTTTTAATATCAATTAGCCTTTTGTGTGTACGCATTTCAAATTGTTCACGTGAATCTTTATACTTATGTACAGCTCTTAGAATAGTATATTTTTCAACTTCTGTTGGAAGCGGTACTGGTCCACTTATTTCACTATTCATTCTTTTTGCAGTTTCAACTATTTTTGTTGCTGCATTATCAAGTATTCTATGATCATATGCTTTTAATTTGATACGAACTCTATTTGACATTTCATATCCTCCCTTCGCCTATATCTTAGTATAGACTTGCTCCATGTAAGTAACCCGATTCCAATTAATCAACTTAACCTGGCGTATCGGCAACCTCACACATCTAAGCCAGTCACACGTAGTAGATTATATCACAAGTATATGTAATAAATCAACCCTTTTTTTAAATAAAAATAAAAGAAATAATGAGTGCTTTACTTACTCATCATTTCTATTGCTTTTTGTAATTGATTATCGTTTGCTTCTTTACGATTTGTGTAGTATTTTGGGTCTAGCTCTAATTCTACAGTAGGAGCAATTCCTTTTCCATCTATTTCTTCTCCCTTTGTAGTTAACCAATTTTGGGTTGTATATTTTATCATTGCTCCTGTTGATAGCGTTCTTGTCTTCTGTACTTTTCCTTTACCATATGTTGTTACACCTATTACTTCTGCATTTATATTTTCTTTTAATGCTGCTGTTAAAATTTCTGAAGCTGATGCGGTTGACTTATTTACTAAAACTGCAACCTTTAGTTTTATTGATGGATCCTTTTTGCTTTTAATTTTATCTATCTTCCCTTTTGTATCCAATTGATAAATAATATCTCCTTTTTTAACAAACATTTCTGCTATTGATGTTACGCTTGTTAAATATCCACCAGTATTGCCTCTTAAATCTAGTATTAGAGAATCTACTTTTTTATTTTCTAATTCTTTTTCTGCTTTTTCAAATTGTGCATATGTATTGTTAGCAAAAGTTGATATATTAATATAACCTATTTTTTTATCATTTTTTTCATATATTTTAGTTGTTACTGATTGTATATCAATCTTACCTCTTGTAATTTCAAATTCTTTTTCTTCTTTATCTCTTCTTATTGTTACTTTTACTTTAGTACCAGACTTTCCTTTTACTAAAGCTGATACTTCAGTTAATGTCATTCCTTTTACTGCTTTATCTCCAACTTTTATTAATGTATCATTTGCTTTTAGACCAGCTTTTTGTGCAGGACTATTTTCATATACTTTACTTATATATATTTCGCCATTTTTTCTGAATGTTATTTCTCCACCCATTCCTACATATTCGCCTTCTAATTCTTCATTTAAGGCTTCTGTTTTATCTTTATCTAAGTATTTTGAATATGGGTCATCTAAATAATCAACCATTCCTGAAATTGCCGCATTTATTAATTCTTTTTTATCAATTTTCTCATAATACTCATTTGTAATTGATTGATATGTTTCATTAAACTCTAAAAGTTCTGCCTCAGCCATTATTTTCTTTGATGTTTTATTAATCACATAAGAAACCTTTATTGTTAATGTAATTGAACACACCGCTGTTATTACCATTATGATTACTACTTCTAATAAATTAAATTTTGCTGTTGGTTTATTTTTCTTTTTTTCTTTAACTTTTTTTGACTGTTCCTTTATTTGACTAGTAAATACTTCTTCATCTTGCTTTTTATCTATGTTATCATTTTCAATAACCTGTTCTTCTTCCTCTGGTTCCTCTTGCTTAAATACTTCTTCATCTTGTTTCTTGTCAATATTATCAAATATATTAATATCTTCTTTAAGTATGTTTTCTATGTTTGAACTTTTATTTACGTTTTTTTTGCGTGCTACATTCTTCTTAGCATGATTATTTTTATTACTAGCTACATTTTTCTTTGTTGAATTTACTTTTTTTCGATTGGAATTTTTTCCCTTTTTATTATTTTCTGTTGCCATTTTATACCTCTTATCCTAAATTTTGTGAATAATCCTTAATATCTTCTATACCAGTTACAAATTTTGTTACTTTTCCATTTTTAATTCTTATTAGAGTTGGATTTTCTACTTTTAGTTCATCTATATTTTTAGGTGTTCTATCTATATCTTCTCCATCTGCTATATAATTAGTATTGAATTTTTTATCCAAGTCCACTTTATATGTTTTTGTAGTGTTTTCTAATACCTGAGTAATTGTTTCAAGTAAATTTATATCATCTCCACTAAACTCATAGAATAATACAAAGTAGTCATCACTATTTTGTTTGAATGTTGTTTCTGCTAGAATCTCAACATATTGTATTGTTGGTTCTGTTTTCTTATCTTTCTTTAATTTGATTTCTCCAGTTAACACTGCGAATATTAAATAGATTAATACAAATACTATTATTACTCCTATTGCTATTTTTACTATTGTTGATGCCTCTGTTGAATTATTTCCTAAATTTCTTTCAATTACTTTTTTATTTTTATTTTTCATTTATATCACCTACTACTAATTCTAGCACAAAGAAAGACAAAAATAAACACAAAAGTGTTTATTTCATAGTAGGTATTGAACTTATTGAACTTGCAATTTCAATTAACTCTATTTGGCTCATAGCGTCTGATACTATGTAGTAATCTATTCCATTACTTGACCAGGTAATTGAATTATTGGTTAATGCTCCTATTGTATCTATTAGTAAATATGGTTCCCCTAATGTTGGTACTATGCTAAATTCATCACTTACTGAACTTGTCTCTTCCACTAATAAAAATGGTTTTTCTCCATCAAATGTAAGGATTACTCTCTCTCCATCTGTTTTTGATACTTTTTCTTTATCTATTAATGATGTACCTGTTGGAATATATAATGGATATATAATATCATCAATCGCACTTGATTGCTCTGTTGTTTTGTCTTTATTATTGTCTGGCGCTTTATCATTTATATTGTTATTGTTATTATTTTCTGTAGTAGTATTCTTATCTTTAGTTGTTTGGTTATTATCATTATTATCTTTTGTATTATTTTTTAGTTTATCATCCGGATTTTCAATGTTGTCTATAATACTATTTAGGTCAAAATAATTAGAATTAAAATTGCTGTTGTAATCTATGTTATCGAATTTCATTGTCATTTGTGTTATTCCATTGTTATTTTGAACTTCTATTGTTTTTAAATTTAATTTATTATCTAGAGTTATTACTTGTTTTGATAGTTCTGTGTTGTTTGGATAATTTACCTTTGTAGTAAATATGTAATTGCCATCTTTTTCTTCAAATTTTCTTTCTGTATCATTTTTTATGTCATTAAGTATAGATGATAATAAATATATTTGTGAATTATTTTTTGGCCAATCACTTTGGAATTTAAAGCTTTTATTTAGAGATGGTGTAACTACCCAGACTCTCCAAAGTTTTAAATTTTTTATTATAGTGTCTTATTCTTTACTTATTTTCTAATAAATTTTCTTCTTTATATTCATAATTCAAAGCATTATTTTTTGTTATAACACTTTCTCCAATTTTTCTCTCTAAGTCAACTCTTGCATTTTTCGCAACACTTCCACCTTCTCTTGCAACTTCAATATTTTCCTTTAATCCTTGTGGTTTGTGTTTCTTTGCAATTTCCCTAGTAGCAATTTCTCCTAGGTCAGCTAAAGTTACTTCTATATCACTCATATTATCTCTTAACGACTCTTTTCTAAGTCCTTTATATTCTTTATATTCTTTAGCATTCATTCCTGACCAACTTTTATAGATTTCATTTGTTAAGATTGCAAATTCTTTTCCTTCTTTAATATCTCCATCTTTCCAAACATCAGTTAATTGTTTTCTATCTTGCATTCCTTTTAATCTTTTTTGAATCCAAGCTTCATCATAACCTTTAGTTCTATATAAATCCATAGATCTTTGTGCTGCTATTGATGGATCAAATATTTCATCAATTCTTTCTTTACCTAACTTTGCCAACCATTGTTTTATTGGTTCTGCATTTTTACTAGGTATTGATTCAATTAATCTAAACATATTTTCAATATCAACAACATCAGTATTATAATATTTACCATCTGATGATTTTAATTTCAGTTGGTTACAATTTGTAACCGACTCATTTCCTTCTTCTTTAAGTCTATGTTTTAAAACTTTCCAATAATTTCTTGGATTTGTACTTTCAGATAACACTCCAACAATATCAACTACACTTATATAATATTTTTCATCTTCTTTATCCCACACAGTTCTTATTGTTTCATTATTAAATATTTTATTTATTAAATGCATTTTATCTTGTCCCATTACTTTTCCTCCTCTCTATTATATTTTTTTATAATAGTAATGTATAAAATATATCATCTACTATTATATATACTAGAAAAGTGTTAGATTTCCTCTAAACTAATTTAAATTTATAATATATATCTATATTATTATCTTCTGTGATTTCTATCCTATCAATTAAACTTGCTATTAAGTTTCTATTCGGATCATCCATACTCAAGAATTTTTCTATTCTTTCCATAAGCGATTTATCATTATCTAATTTATTATTTTCAATATTGTAGATTTCACGCTCGTATTCTCTAATCTTATTATCATTATCTTGTATTTGATTAACAAAATTATTATATGCTCTCTTATACATATCTAAAGTTATATTTCCATCTAATTTATCATTATAACAATCATCTATTTTTTTATTTAATACTTTATTACTATTTTGTAATTTTAATATTTCAATATTATATTTATCTTTTTTAGCATTTAATTTAGATTCTTTTTTATAACTATCTTCTAAAGAATTAGAATCAATATATTTATTACATAAATTTTTAAGTTCACTAACCACAGCTTCTTCTATTTCGTGATACTTAACACTATGTGGAGAACATACCCCTTGATTTTTTCTTTTTGCCCAATAATTACAATTACCATATATTCTACAAACTCTACCATGTTTTTTTGTATTTTGATATTGAGCTCTAAATCCAAAGGTATGTCCACATTCTTTACAATATATTAATCCTCTAAGAAGTAAACTATCAGTAATTCCATTACCTTTAATTCTATTCTTATTACTGCTAAACATATTTTGAACAAGTTCATATAATTCATCATCAATTATTCTAGGAATAGCATTTTCAACTATTATCCAATTATCTTTTTTGTTATGAACTCTCTTTTTAGATTTATAACTAACTTTCTTTTGTTTTGATTGAGTAAGATTACCAATATAATTTGGACTTTTTAAAATATCTCCTACTGTCCTTGTAGACCATACTCCATAATGATAATTATTTTGTCCTATATTCATTCCTTTAGACATACTTGGTGTTGGTATATTTTCATTTGTCAATTTATCACATATTGTCGTTAGTGAATCACCACTAGCAAACATATTAAATATTCTTTTAACTATTTTAGCTTCTTCTTCATTAATAACTAACTTATGTTTATCTTCATCAGATTTATTATATCCGTATGGTGCATATGCTCCAACAAATTGTCCATTTCTTTTTTTAGTATATAATGAACTTCTTTGTTTATTTGATATATCTTTAACATACATATCATTAAATGCACTTTTAAAAACTAGCATATCATTAGCGCTACTATTTGAAAAAGTATCAATACCGTCATTTACTGCAACATATCTAATACCATGCTCTGGAAAATATCTTTCAACATAGAATCCAAATTCTATATGATCACGACCAAGTCTTGATGTATCCTTAGTTATAATCATATTAATCTTTTTAGATTCACAATCTTTAATCATACGATTAAATCCTTCTCTATCAAAAGTTGTTCCTGATATTCCATCATCTACATATTCATCTACAAATATTAAATTGTTATCTCTAATATAATTTAATAATAAATCTCTTTGTGTGGATATACTACCACTTTCACCTAACCTTTCATCTTCTCTAGATAATCTTAAATAAATTCCTACTTTGTATTGTTCTATATTCATAATACTCCATCCTAGTTATTTAAGACTGTATCCGAATTCATTATACCATTAATTTCGCAAAAATTTAAATCCTCATCTAGAAAAGTTATAAAAAACTTACTAATAATTTCATCTAATGTTTTACCATCACTCGCATATATATTATTAATTTTGAATTTATTCATAGATTACCTCCTCTAAATGATATGCAAAAAATGAATAAATAATTTGTGTTGTTTTGTCTACTTGCATTAAATTCCTCCCTTCGCATTAAGTTATAAACATATTTAACATATTATACTTCCTCTCTTTATTTAAACTCTTTTAACATGTCTTCTAATTCTCTATATTTTTTTACATCTTCTGGATTATTAAAATCCCATGGATCAGCTTCACATCTTTTTCCATTCCAAACCATTGCTCCGTCTGGATCATATCTTATATAAGGTGTAGCTTTACCGTTCATTATTTCTTTATAAGACTCACCAACATCAGTAACTGTAATAAATGATTTAATATTTTTATTCTTATCAACATATGAATTCATATATCCTTTTATATATATAAAATTATCTTTAAAAAAAAGATCCTTATAAATATTATAAAGATCACTTTTTACATTTAAACTTATATATACCTTTTCTTCTCTTTTAGAATACTTTTTTATAGTCATTCCAAATTTTATATATTCTTTATCAAAATCCGATTCACATATTGAATTAATAGTCCCTGAAATTGTTAATTCATTAACATTAATATTTTCTTCGCTCATTTACCAATCCTTTCTATTTAAATATAATTTATTTATATATATTTATTTTAATTTATATTTTATTATTTATTTTATGTTAGAAGAATACTTCCTATATAAGTAGAAATATTCTTCGTATTCTAGATGAATTATTCTTCTATTTTACTTTTAAACTTTTCTGTTAAAAATATTTTTCTTGTTCCGTTGATAAAATGAGATTCAATCAAATCTTCTCTTTTGAGTGACGAAAGCGAGGTAGAAATTGTTCTGGTGCTAACACAAAGCATTTTAGCAAAATACTCATTACTAGCAAAACAATCTCCACTCATTACTGATAAAGAGTATATTATCCCCATCAGTAATCTTTCGGTAGTATTTAGTTCTTTATAGGATATTATATATTCTGGAATATTAGCATATTTCATTTTAACTCCTTATTAACTAAATCTAACACTTTTCTAATAATTATATAACCATCTCCTTTTCCATAAAAAAAATAGTTATCAATCTGACAACTATTTATAATTATCCCACTTTACTACATCATACACCTTGACACGATGAATGTCTATACCGACTTTTATCTCCAATTCGTATGATATTTTGTATGATACTTTGTATGATTAGTTACTTTAATTTGTTCGTATTATTGAAACATTGCGCAATTAATTATTTTTTATATCAAGTAATTTATCATATATAAATTTCCCATTTTCAGTAAGATTATCATAAATAAAATCATACTTTTTCCATCATGTTTATTTGTTATCATATTTTCAAATCCTTGAATACACTCTACAATATTAGTTTTATTTATTCTATCTTTTATTATTTCTTCAGCAATATTAACATAATTCCTATATTCTGATAATATTACTAATAATTGATAATATGTTTTATCTGGTAATTCTGATTTTTTATAAAAATCCATCACCATTTGATTAGTTAATTTTCTTGGATTTTTCATTATAATCTTATTAGTTCTAAATACTCCATGAGGACAACTAGGACTTGGGCAATCTATAACTTCAGCATCTTCAGGTATTTCAACATCATATAAAGTATCTCCTCTATGAATCCATCTAATAATTTTTTCATCAGTTGAAAAATTGAACCCACCCATTTCATTTGGATCCATTGTATTTGGATTCCATTTATCAGAAGTTACTATTTCATTAATTTTAATTTCAAATCCACCTGCATTTGATTTATTGCCATCCATTAATCTAACATAATTACTCATACTTCCATTCCTTTTTCATCATATTATATATTTTTATTTTTTCTTCTTTTGTAAAAATATCCTTTTGACATTTAAATTTACTATTAGACCATTTCCACATATTAAATCCAAAATGTCTATCTTTATATTTTTTATTTAAAATTATTCTTTCACCTTTATATCTTGGTAAGAAATGATAATGGACATGAGGTTTCTCATTATCTCTATAAGCATTGTTCATTAAACATGCAAAATTAAACATCGTTGAATCAAATATTTTTTTACATATTCGTTCAAGTTCTTTTTCAATTAATCCCAACTCAATCCACTCATCACTTGTTAATTCACTTAATGATTCTTTATATGAAGATATAATACATTGTCCCGGAAACTCTTGACACCAATCAACATATACTACATCCCAATATTTACCTTTATATAATTCCATAATAGCACCTATCTTCTATGAATTCCTGATTCTTGTAATTCAATTTTTGAAACACCTAATTTTTCTTGAATACTTTCATCATTTAATTCATCACAAATTCTATTGATTAAGGTTGGATCATTTTGAGCTAATTGATTAATAAGTGAAGATGTGAAATTAAATAATCTATCTTTCTTATTATTTAATTCTTCAATTTGTTCATCAGTTAATGATCCATAATTCTTATTTTTTGATAATACATAAACATCATTCATAAGTGATGCAAAAGCATCAAATTTATAACTTGTTATTTCATTAAATTTTGTTTCAAAATTATTTGAATTATTTAGATATTGTCCAGCAATATCATTTATTCCAAATATAGTTTTCATTACTCTCATTACATTTTTGATTGCATATAAATAATCCGTAGTTTCATCTAATCTTATTCCGTTCATATCTTCTGCAAACATTTGAGTAGATGCTTCATCTAATGCCATATAATTAGACTTACCAGAACCGTCATATTGATGTCCAAAAAAGAATTGTGAGTCATTTTTAAATTGACTTAGTCCATGTAATACTTCATGTTGCAACTGTATATTAGTTAATTCAGTATTAGATAAAGCAAAATTTTCATCAACATAAATTTCTTTGTTTTCTCCAACTTGCCAACTAACCATATTAGTTCCTCTAATATTTCTTAATGGAGCAAAATATAAATCAAAATTTGATGATAAATTTTTTTCTAAATTACTAACATCTGTATAATTTCTGAAAAATTCCCAAGCAATTCGTTTTTTATTATTCAATACATCAGATGATTGTTTTTTTCTAGATTTTTGTAATTCTATATATTGTTCTTGAATTGTCATATTTATCACCTACTTTACTAAACTAACATTAATTACTTCTTTATCATCATTATAAGTTATTTTATATACACTTGGACTCTTTGGATTCCCATTAATTATTTCTTTATTTTTGTATTTTATATCAAATATATTACCATCAAAATTAAAATCACAAATAGTTTCTAAATAAGAAAGTAATATTAATCCATGAATAACTAAGACATTTTTATTATTATCTTGATCTAATAATTCATTTATAAAATTAATAAATCTACTATCAACTTCATTAAATGATTCTCCGTTTTCCATTTTAAAATCTTTATTATCAAATGATAATTTATTGAAATTTTTTGGTAAATCATTTAAAGTTTTTACACCAAATATTCTTTCATCTATTCTTTTATCTAATTCAATTTTAATATTATTCTTTTCGGCAATATATTTTGCAGTTGCTATTGCCCTAACTGAATTACTTGTAAATATTTTATCTATATTATTCAATTCTTCAATTTCACATAATTTTTCTGCTCGTTTTTCTCCCTCAACAGATAAAATCATATTTCTATTGTAGTCTTCCCATAATACATTTTCATAGTCTTCATAGTTTTTAATATCTATGAATGGACCAGAGTGTTTTATTAAATATATTGTTTTCATAAAGAACCTCCTGTATTCTAATAACATTATACACTAAAAAAAGGTATTTACCTATACCTTCTCTTAAATTAGTTATTGCGACATATTCCTTAAATAACGAATAAACTATTTCTTTGAATATTTTAAAATATATTCATCAATTAATGGTAATGTTAATAGTAAAAATGTATAATTCATAAAATACATTTTGATTTCTGATGAATCACCTATTGAATAATAACCAGGCATTATATTTTCATTATCTTCCATTTTACCTTTAAAAAATTTTAAAAAGTTAGGATTAGATTTATTTATTCTCTTTAAATATTCAATTGCTTTCTCATCATGGCTATTTTTATAATATAAAGCAAATAATGGAAATAGCATTTGTAAATGTTCTTCTGGATATTTTTTATATAATGCTAACATTTCTTTTTCATCTTCTAAAAATGCATAAATTGCCATTAATAAATATCTAGCACCTAGATTATCATTTTTATTAAGTTTTAAAATTTCTTTACATATATCTTTTGCTTGTTTAATTTTTCCCATTTCTATAAATATATTTGCTTTTGTATAAAGACCTCTCATATATGGTCTTGTTTCAAATATACCATAGAAATGTCCGATATTATCTTTTTCAAAATATTTTTCTTCTTCTAATCTATCTTTTTCAAATTCTAATCCTTCTTCTAATAATTCTAATTTTTTTATATAACTATCTTCTAGTTCAACCATATATAATAACGCATCAAAACAATCAGGACATCCAAGATATGCTTCTTCAGCTAGTTTCTTAGCTTTCTTTTTAGATTTAGTATTTTGTGCTTCTTCTAATAATTCATAAGCATCATCTATAGCTGTATTAACATAATCTATTTCACCATTATTATATTTTTTCATTAATTCTTGTAATTGTTTATTTAATTCTTCATCGTCTATAGCATCAGTATTTGCAAAAAATTCATTAATAATATTATTAAATTTATTATTCATAGTTACACCTCTTGTTAATATTATAACACAATTTTCTTTTGGATAAAAATTTGCGATTTTTGGATAATTTCTATTATTTTTTATAGTTATCTAAAAAGGAGCATAAGAAGATGATGCCATTAATTATTATTTTGCTTTATTTTAAAACAAAACACATGACATCAAACTTATTTTGCACTTGCAAAATTTAGCCAAAATTATTATTAAAAACATCCAAAGATATACTATAAAGTATTATTTTACTTATGAATTTAAAATCCAAATATTTATCCAAAATAAAAATACTATTCTCTAGTATTTAAATATTATTTTTTACACTATAATAAATGGATACATCTTAAATAACATTTAATTTTTGTTTAGTACTTTCCTGAGTCTTGACATAAACTCCATCACTGTTTTTTAGAATTATTTGCTCATGATTATTTGATTTATTAATTAAACTTACTCTGTAGTTATTATCTTTTTTATAACTTGCATCTACTGTATATTGATAAGTATCATCATTATTTGTTATCTCTAATGTTCCTGTTACTCTATAACTGTCCGCTTTATCGATTTTTTTCTTAAAATCTTTTATTGCATCATCCTCTCCATATTTTCCACACCCAACTAATAGAAGTGTAAAGAAAAAAATCATCAAAAATAAAATTTTCTTTTTCATATTTCACCCCAACTTTTTATTTTCATTTAATTATATGGTTATCTTTTTTTTATATTACCGAATAAAATAAGAATTTTTGTTTATTATAATAGTGAGTTAGTAAAAAGGAGGAAGATTATGAAAACACTTCAAAGAATAGCTTTAGTTTTAACTATAATTGGAGCATTAAATTGGGGACTTATTGGATTTTTTGATTTCAATCTAGTTACAGCTTTATTTGGTGCGAATAACGTTGTTTCAAGAATAATATATTCGTTAATTGCTATTGCAGGTATAATTAATATTGGTCTATTTTTTGAGGACTAGAAAAGGAAGCTCTTAGGCTTCCTTTTATTCTGCACTTATTCTTACTTTAACTTTCTTTGTTTTAGATGTATATGTTATTTTATTATCATTTCCAGTTACTTTTATTTCCACTTCGTGTTCTCCAACTGATAAATCTGCTAGGTCTATATATGCATTTATTTTTGATGAATCAATGTCTTTTATAACTGATTCACTACCGCTTATTATTACTGTTACACTACTATCTTCTTTACTTAATGCCTGTACCTTTAATCCTGATGCTAAGTTAATTGAATTTATTCTTACATCAGGTATTTCTTTAGTTACAATATTATCAACTACCATATTTACGGTAATTTTAGTTGTACTCATTTCTCTTACACCAGCTGGTTTTTTTAGATTAACGGTATATTTTTTATTACCTTTTATTCCGCTTATATCTATTTGCGCAGTTACATATTCAATATCTTCTAGTGCTTGATCAGAACCATATATAGTTACTGAAGAGACATTAGATGTTAATGATTTGATTGCTTTGTTATCAAGTGAACCTTTTGTTTCAATTTTAATTGGAACTGTTTTACTAGGAGAACTTAGTTTTATGGTTGCATCTACTTTTTCTGGTACTATTTCAACATCTAGCACATTTCCTTCTTGGTCATATGCTACTAATGGAACATCCTTCATAGTGACACTTCCAACTTTTGGATTACTTAAATTCTCAAAATCTATTAATGCTTTTACTGATGCAACTTTTGCTAGTTTATATTCTGCACCTTTTATTATTACATTATCTCTACTTAGAGTAACTGATTCTATATTTAATTTAGTATCTAATCTATCTTTATGTATAACATCGTATGTAAGTTCTCTGTTTGCAGACATTTTTTCATATACAACAACAGTTACTATAGATGGATCTATTTTATATTCTACAGAGGAAACCTGTTGTTTATATTTAGTTGCTACACGATGAGTTCCGGGTTTTAAGTCTTGTAAGTCTAATGTTATTTCATCTGCAGGATATTGTTTTGCTAAATAAACATCCCATTTTCTACCAATTAATGTTACATCTGCAGTTTTAGGTACTCCCTCTACTACATATAATTCTTCATTGTATATAGCGCGTACTGGTTGACTATATAAAACTTCTGCTGAATTATCAACAAGTGTTGTGGTTTTTTGATCTACTGTATAAAATATTAAGAATGCTGCTATTAAGGATATTATTAATAATGATTGCTTGTTCATTAATACTCTTTCAATACCTTTTTTATTAGATTTGAAAAGGTTGCCAAATCCCATTATGAATTTTGTTATTGGAGTAATTATGTATTTATCAAAAACATCAGCTATACTTTTAAATATACTTTTTTTATTTGTCTTCTTCATAATTATCATCCTCTTCTACTTCTTCAATATCTTGTTTTGGTCTTAATTCATCAATTAACATCATTCTTATATCATCAATTGTAAGATTATAGAATAGTTCACCCTTTACTGCGATTGATAATCTTCCAGTTTCTTCAGATACAACAAGTGCTATTGCATCAGTTTCTTCTGCTATGCCTAATGCTGCTCTATGTCTAGTACCTAATCTTTTATTTGTCTTTGGATTACTACTAGTTGGGAAAACTGCACCTGCACAGCTTATTTTATCACCTTGAATGATTACACCACCATCGTGTAATGGGTTGTTAGGGAAAAATATTGATATTAGTAATTCACTAGTTATATCACCATATATCTTCTTAGCTTTTTCTATGTAATCACGTAAGCTTACATCACGTTCTATTACTATTAAAGCTCCGATTTTCATTTTTCGTAAATATTCCATTGCTTGTACTATTTCATATACAAGTCTTTCTCTTTCATCTACTGTAAGTACTTTATGCCTTCCTAAAAGTTGGCTTCTTCCAAGCTGCTCTAATACAGTTCTGATTTCTGGTTGAAATATTATTATTAAGGCAAGTGGCCCCCACATAATTATGTACTCTAGTAATAGTCCAATTGTTACGAAATTAAATATATCACTAATTACTTTTAGAACAATTACTATAACCACACCTTTAAATATCAAGGTTAATTTTACACTATTTCTAATGCTTTTTAATATGTAATATAGTACTAGCCATACCAACAAAATATCTATGGTTTTGTTTAATATGGACATAACACTTTCTAAAGTTATACTCATTTTATTCCTCCATCTTCATATAGTTACTATCTTGGGCTTAATATGAAGAATAAATATTATGATTTTCACACTAAGCAAGTATCACTAACTATTCCCTCTATTCTTTTATTATAATATCACATCTTTTATTTTTTTTCTATTACTATTTACCATATTCTTGAACTAATTTTTTAAAATGTTCTCCACGCTTTTCAAAATTTAAGTAAAATCCATAACTTGCGGCTGCTGGTGACAATAGACATGTTTTGTTATCTTTTGTGACTTTATACGACATTTTTACTGCTTCTTCCATATCTTTTACGCAAAATATATGTTTAGTTTGTATATACTTTTCTAAGAGACATTTTATTCTTTCCTGGGTTGCTGGTAGCAAAATTATGTTTTGAACAGAACTTGTGGATAAAAATTCAGCAAGTGGTGTATAATCTAATCCTCTATCCATACCACCTATTATTATAGTATCAACATCATTTATACTTTTTACAGCATTTATTACAGCTTCTTGGGCAGTTGCGATTGAATCATTATAAAACTTTATGTTTTTAAACCTTCCAACATATTCTAATCTATGTTCCAATCCCTTGAATGTTTTAACAGCTGATAGGGCATCCTCTACTTTTACACCTAGTATATTGGTTGCCATTATTGCGGTAATAATATTTTTTTTATTATGTTCTCCAAGTAGGCTTGTTTCTATTTTAGATATGTCTATATTTAATGGATTATCATCTATATATAATTTATGTGCTACTAAATTATCTATTTCTTCTTGTTTTATGTATTTAAAAATATCGCCATATATTAGATAATCATTTTCATTAAGGTATTTATATATGTTCTTTTTACATCTTACATAAGCATCTATTCCTGTATAATGATCAAGATGTTCTTCATATACATTTAATAATATCGCAATGTGTGGACTTTTTTTCACATATTCAAGTTGGTGACAAGACAATTCATATACAAGTATTGTTTCATCTTTTAATTTGTCAATAACATTAAAAGATGGTACTCCTATATTTCCAATCAAATATACATCATATCCATTATTTTTTAATATGTGGTATATAAGTGATGAGGTTGTGCTTTTACCTTTAGTTCCTGTAATACCTACTATTTTATTTGGACAAAATCTTAAGAACATATCTGTTAGAGAAGTTATTTTTTCTTTTTCTTTGTCACTAATATAATCTTTTATTATTATTCCAGGAGATTTTATTACTAAATCATAATCTTTAGTTGAATCTAAATAGTTATCCCCACAGTGTTTTTCTACATTATCTATATCTATTTCATTTTTATCAGCAATACCTAGTGATTTATATTTAATATTGTTTTCCTTTATAAAATTATATGCCGATTTTCCTTCTCTACCGAATCCTAATATTAGGATTTTTTTATTTGTTAGAAATTCAATTATTTTATTTTTCATTTGTATCATATCCCATCATCTTTAGAAAATTTTCATTTATAAAGTTTTCTGTATTAAAATAGTTTTCCACATTATAAGTTTTATTTGGATTATAAAGGTTATCTTTATAGTATTTCAAAAGTTTTGGAAGTTTTTTATATTTTTCTACTGCTAATTTTAACGCATAGTCAACTTCTTCTTTTGTTCCAACGCACTCAAACGGCTTATTATAGTTGTTATTTATAAGTCCTAACAGCATATCTTTATTCTCTTCATTATCAAGCATGTTATTGTGGAAAATTTCTATTAGCTTTTTCTCATCCACAAATGGATATAACATTATAAATACATATAAGCATTTTGAACAAGCTCCACACCATGTATTTCTTTTACTTCCTATGTTACAACTTCTAAATATATCTAAATATTTAGGTGCTTTTAAAAATCTTTGTAATATTTCAAATTCATTCCAACATCTTAGTATACTGAAGTATTCAATATATGGTGTAAAGTACTTCATTGTATATTCTCTGAAATCACGTTCAAACTCAAAACTTTTTGAATATTGGTGATTAATGTTTAGTCCTTCAACATTACCTTCATTTGCACTTGCTTCATTTGATAACACAATATATTTTTTATTATTTAAATATGCCATGATATATGAAGCAAAGGCAAGGCATGAAGAAAATGGTACATGTCCATTATAAAATCCTTGCTTATTTAGCTCCAACATTAATGGATCAAGCGTTACATTAAAGGATAATATGTCCTTGTCTTTATAACCAGCAGTATGAATTGTATTTAAACTTGCTAAGTCATCCGGATAAATGTTTCTTTTATATAGAAAACAACTATTTTTAGATTTCTCTGGTTTTAATATCTCTAATGTTACGATTGAATCTTTTCCTCCGCCTATTGGAATTAAATTTCCAATAAAGGTGTCTTTTACATTAAATGTACAAGATTGATCTTGAGCTTGAATATCTAGGAAATCATTATATTTAATATCTAGTTTATTTTTATATAATAATTCTCCCAGTCCATTATAAAATAGTTTCTTAAAGAATTCTTTTTGTTCTTTATTCAAACTACCACACTCTATTATAAACTTTTTTGCTATTGTTAATTTGTAGTAGTTTATTGCATTTATTATTCCAAAATTAAAGAATAAGTATTCTAAGAAGTTCTTATCTATATTTTTATTTGTTATATTCTCTCTATATATAGTCACAACTGGTTTAAATTCATAATCCGAAATTTTATATACATATGTTACATTGATTTTATCTTCATTATAAATTACCTTATAATCTTTATATATAAAGGTATTATATTTTTCTCTTATATCAAGCATGTTATACCTCCTTGTTTTTTGAATAATAACTATCAATTGATGCGACTAAAAACTTAGCTTCATCATCTATTACATAATCTAACTCGCTTTTATGGTCATATTTAATTCTTTCAGTTATAAATGATGTACATAATTTATCTACAATATCAGAATCTTCAAATACAACTTTTGTTTTTCCTACACCATATTTTTCAAGGCCAATGTTAATCATACTTATTGTATTGTAATATTCACTATTTTCTGAAGTTTTCTTTTTCCTATAATAATAGTATGTCTTTACCGCATTTTTAATTAATTCCATTCTTATGGCTGTATATCCACAATTTATTAAATCTTCTCTTATATTGTTTTCTCTTGAAAAGTAGTCATAATTTTTATTTAATGCAACTTCTTTTAATGCATTTGTTGTATTTTTTAATGCATAATTCATTGCCTCTTTTCTAGTTATTTCTGTATTACTTTTAAAATATTCTTCAAATGATATTTTAAACATTAGATAACAAGATCTATCTATTATTTCAAGTGCTTTTATATGAATCACTCCCTATTAATTTCTATAAATATTATACAAGATTGTATCTATTAAATCAAATCAGTTTAAAAAAATATTGAACTAGTCAATATTATTTTTTATTATCCTCTTCAAGAGACTTTAGAATTTTGTTTTGATTAGTAATAATTTTTTCCATCTTATCATGCAAATCTTCTAATATTAATTCACTTTTTAAATCTGTTTTATAGTCATTCTGACTACGCATACTATCTTTTTTTGCTGCCCTATTTTGACTCATCATAATTATTGGAGCCTGAAGTGCCGCAACACATGATAATACTAAATTCAATAATATAAATGGATATGGATCTACATTTTTAAATGCATATAGATTTAGTAATATCCAGAATATTAAAAATAAAGTAAATCCGATTATAAAGCTCCAACTACCTGCGACTTCTGTTAATTTATCTGCAACTTTGTCTCCTAGTTTTTCTGTATCTTTGTCTTGCTTATCAACATCTACCGCAATTGGTTGATCAATTAATAAATCAAGTAATTGTTCCTCATCCTCTATATCTAAATTTTTGTTTAAAAGCATTTTAACTATTTCTTTTTTTGTTTTTCTTTTTTCCATACTATCACCTATAAAAATAATACAACTTATTTATGTTAATGTAAATAAAGGTTAACGTTATTTTATTATTTTATTCAGCCATTTTAAAATATCATTATAAACAACTTCGTTTTCTAATTCATTTAGAATTTCGTGTCTTTGATTCGGATACAGTATCCCTTTTATATTCTTGTACCCCAAGTTTTTTAAGAAGTCTTGTGCGCTGTTCCAATCTTTTTCTGATGATATTACAGGATCATCTTCACCTGCAATGAATAATATAGGAAGGTGTGGGTTCTTTTTGCTATATATCTTAGGATTATAAGTATCCAACATTAGTCTTACTATGTTTTCATATCCATTTAATGTATATTCATATTGGCACAGTTCATCTTCATTATATTTTTTTACTATTTCATTGTTAGTACATATCCAATTATTTGGTAATTCACCTTTCTTGTTGTATCCTCCAAACATTAATTTTTTAATTAATTTACTACGATGTTTGTCACCTTTTATTTTCTCCATTATCTTGATTATTTTTAAACCAAATGCTGCTGCCTTGTTTTTACTTGGTGAACCACAAACAATTAGTCCATCTATTATATCATCATATTTAGAAATGTATTTTCTTACTATCATTGAGCCCATACTGTGACCCATAAGGATTATTTTTTGTGTTTTATATCTTTTTCTTAAGTATTTTGTTAATTGATGTAAGTCTTCTACAACAAAATCTGCTTTTTCATCATAAAAGTAGCCTAGGTCACCTTTACTTTTTAAGCTTTTCCCATGCCCTCGGTGATCATTTATAAAAGTAGCATATCCATTACTTGCTAAAAACTTCATAAAGTCAATATACCTTTCTTTATGTTCATTCATTCCGTGTGCAAGTTGGACTACACCATTTATTTCTTTATCAGGTTCTATTAATAGACAGTCAAGAACTAATCCGTCCATTTCTGATTTAATTTTAATTTTTTCTTCTTTCACATTATCATCCTCTTTTTTATTTTATCATGTTTTCTTGTCCTAAACTAAAAAAAGTTAACAATTGTTAACTTTAAAGAGTATGTCCTTTACTATCTTTTTCATTTTCATTTATATCATATGCCATTAATTGTGTTTGTAGTTTTCCATCTCTATTAAAGGCTTCAAGAGCATAATCAGAATCTATTTCTTTTACTCCATAATAAGCTCCTGCTTCTTTACGAAAGCTTTCCATTTTACTATCATATAATTCTGAATCCTCATCCGTTAGTACACCTTTTTCCTTTTTGTCCATACATTTGTTGTAGACATCTCTTAAATCAATATATTTTTTTACTATTTCTTCCATAATATTTTCCTTTCTGGATATAATTATTATCATACCATATTTATATTTAAAGTTGAACTCGTGTCCAACTGAATTTCTCTATGGTGGAGCCGGGGAGAATCGAACTCCCGTCCAAAAAGGATGACAGATAGACTTCTACAAGTTTAGTTAATTAACTAAATTTACTATACAACAAGTAATTAACAACCAATTATATAGCTAGTCTATAAAATTTCATCTTGGCACATAGACATTACAAAGATATATCCTACTAAAATAAGCCCTAGATAATTCCCGTAGGAAAAGAACTATATAGAGCGCATTCCCTAATTAGATTAGGCAAAAGCTACAGCGTTCTTATTGAACATTGAAGCGAATGCTTCTTTAATTTTGTTTCCAGTTATTTTAACTGTTGCAATTTAAGGTTTGCTTCCTACTTGCTATCTAAATTCTATCCTTCCTGTCGAAACCAGTCGGCCCCGTAGAAGAGATTATACTATATTTTATGCTTTTTTTCAATACTTCTACCTGTATTTAGCTTTTGTATCTTTATCTAGTTGTCTTTTTATATCTCTTTCTTTTATACTTTCTCTTTTGTCATAATTCTTTTTACCTTTACATAAACCAAGTAATACCTTGGCTTTATTGTTTTTAAAATACACTTTTAATGGAATTAATGTATATCCTTGTAAAGTAATCTTATCATTTAGCTTTAGTATTTCTTTTTTATGCATTAGTAACTTTCGTGTTCTTGTTTCATTATGATTAAATATATTTCCTTCTTTGTAGTGTGAAATAAACATGTTAAGCAGGAATAATTCATTTTTTCTTATAATAGCATAACTATCCTTAATATTAGCTTTTCCATCTCTTATAGATTTTATTTCCGTACCTGTTAATACTATTCCACATTCATATTCCTCTTCTATAAAATAATCATGTCTTGCTTTTCTGTTTAATATTTCCATATTGTCACCTATAATCTTTTTACTAATTCAAAATCTATGGTTTTAGCTTCTTTTGAAGCTGCTTTTACTTTTATTAATACTTCATCCCCTAGGGTAAACTTTTCTTTTGTTCTTTCCCCAATTAATGATTGTGTCACTTCATCAAATGAGAAGTAATCTTTCATATCATTTACATGTATTAGTCCTTCTACTAAATTATCAAGTTGAATAAACATGCCAAAGTTTGTCACTCCTGAGATTATACCTTTATATTCTTCTCCAATATGATCTTCCATATATTCAGCCATTTTCATATCTTCTACTTCTCTTTCACATTCGACTGATTCTCTTTCTTTAAATGAAGAATTCTCAGCAATATAGACTAATTTTTCTTGCCATTTATTTATAGTTTGATTTGACATATCATCATTAAATAAATATGTTCTAAGTAATCTATGTACTGTTGTATCTGGATATCTTCTTATTGGTGATGTAAAATGAGTGTAACATTTACTTGCTAGTCCATAATGTCCTAAATTTTGTGGTAAATATATTGCCTTTTGCATGTTTCTTAACAATAGTGACGATAGTACTTTAAATTCTTTTTTATCTTTTAATTGATTAATCAAATTCTGAATTGCCTTTGGACTTATATCTTTTGTGTTAAATTTAACTGTATATCCTAGGCTTTGTACAAACGATATAAAATCTCTTATTTTTTCTTCTTTTGGATATTCATGAACACGATATATGAAAGGTAAATCCATATAGAATATATGAGTCGCTACACATTCGTTTGCTTGAATCATAAAATCTTCTATTAAATTTTCTCCTCTTCCTCTGTTCCTTAATACTATATCTGTAGGATGACAATTTTCATCTACTATAATTTTTGCCTCATCTACATCAAAATCTATGTATCCTCTATTAATTTTAGCTTTTCTAATAATTTGAGATAATTCATCCATTAGTTTTAAATCATTTACAAAAGGTTCATATCCTTCTGGAATTTCATTCTTCTCAATTACTTGGTTTACTTTTTTATAAGTCATTTGAAGTCTTGATTTTATTATACTTGGAAATATTTCATAATCAACTGTTTTGCCATTATTATCTATTTCCATAACGCATGAGATTGCCAATCTCTCTACTCCTGGATTTAATGAACATATTCCATTTGATAACTTATGTGGTAGCATTGGTATTACTCTATCAACTAGATATACTGAAGTTCCCCTATCCATTGCTTCTTTATCAAGTGGGCTTCCTTCTTTTACATAGTATGATACATCTGCAATATGTACACCTAATTTATAATTACCATTTTTTAACTTTTCTACTGATATTGCATCATCTATATCTTTTGTATCATCACCATCTATTGTAAATATAGTTACATCAGTTAAATCTTTTCTGCCTTTTTTATCTTGTTCCCTAACCTCTTCTGGGATTGAATCAAGTTCTTCTATTACTTCTTCTGGGAATGTATCATTAATCTCATATTTACACACAATAGATAATATATCAACACCAGGATCATTTTTATGACCTATTATTCTTACTACTTCACCTTTATATCTATTTTTTGTGATGTTTCTTAATATTTTAACTACGACTTTATGTCCATCTACTGCGCCATGGGATTTATCTCTGTCTATTTCTAACTGTATATCAAGTTTTTTATCATCTGGTATTATATAACCTTTATCTTTTTTAAAATAAATTTCCCCAACTATTGTGGATAAATCTCTTTCAAGTGTCTTAACTATTCGTCCTTCTCTTTTTTCTCCACTGTTTTTGTTTAAAATTTCAACAATTACAGTATCATTGTTAAGAGCTTTATTTATATTATCAGGTGCAATAAAAATATCTTCTTCTTCTCCAGATACTTCAACAAAGCCGAATCCCTTTTTATTCATTCGAAGGATTCCCTTTCTTAAATTACTGTTTTCTAAAAGCATATATCTGTTTTTATTTGATCGATATATTTCATATGAGTCTTCTAATTCTCTTAATGCATCCGAAAACGCCTTTGTTTCTTCAATAGTATTTAAATTTAACGCACTATCAAGTTCATTTATTGATAAAGCCTTATCTGATTCTTTTAATATACTTAAAATTTTTTCTTTCATAGCATTCACCATTATAATTATACAATAAAAAAAAGACTTTTTATAGTCTTTTAGATAAATTCAGCTATTAAACTAACTAAAAAGAATATCATTCCAAGTACAAGTGTAATTCTACTTACTAGTAATTCTACTCCACGTTCTTTTCTTTTACTAAATAAATCGGCATTCCCTCCAGAAATAATTTGTGAGGCGCTTTCTGCTTTATTACTTTGAAGTAGAACTATTATTATAAGTAATAATGAAATTATTAATAAAAATGTTTTCATACTGATTCCTCCGTATCACTACCAATTAATTTACCATATATTGTCATGAAAATCAAGATAATTGTACAAACATATTTCTAACAAATTTGTTTAAAATATAAAAAGAATGTGTTATAATTTGTTTGTATAATAAAAAAGGAGGTCCATATGAAAATAGTAAACTTGAAATACAATGAATTTGAACAATTTGTTAGAAACCATCCTCTTAGAAATTACTATCAGTCTGTTGCATATGGAACATTAATGAGTAATTTTGGATTTAAACCTCTATATATTGGATTTGTTCATGAGAGCAAGCTTGTTGGTGCCTCATTAATACTACATGTTCCTATATTTATGGGATTTAAATATGGTTATGCTCCTCATGGAATATTACTTAACTATAATGATTATCAATTAATACCGGATGCAGTAAAAAAGCTTAAGAGTTATTTGTTTAGACAAAGTTTTCTTATATTAAAAATAGATCCTTTAATTATTAAAAGTACTAGAAATAAGGATGGAAATATTCTAACACAAAATGGTGAGTTAGATAAGATAATGAGTACTTTATTAAAAACAGGTTTTACTCATTGTGGATTTAATAATTATTTGGAAGCTGTAAAGCCTAGATGGCATGCGATACTTGATATGGAAGGCAAACCCACTACTGAATTGTTTTATAATCTTGAAAAACAAACCAGAAATAAATTAAGAAAAGCAGTTAAATTTGGGGTTGAGATATATAAGGATAGTACTTGTAATATACCTCAAATGTATGAATTTATAAAAACTAAAGGAAATTATTCCCTAAAATATTATGAAGAATTTAAAAATAAATTTCAGGATTCTTTTGAAATCTATTTAGCTAAACTTAACACTGAGGTTTATGTAGCAAATAGTAAACACCTTTATGAAAAAGAACAGGAAATGAATGATTACTTAAACAGTCTTATTCAAGATGAAGGATATAAGGGAAAAGATATGCGTACTGTCTTAAATAAAAAGATGGAATCGGATAGAATTCTAGCATCCTATAAAAAACACCTAGTTAAATCAACACAACTTTTAAGGGATTATCCAGAAGGAATAATACTTGGTGGTGCTATAATAGTTAGATATGGTAATCAAATCAATTTGCTTATAGATGGTTATAAAGAGGAGTTTGGTAATTTGTCACCTTCTTATCTTACTAGATGGAAAGTAATTGAAAATTATTGTGGAAAGGGAATTGCCTCATTTGATTTAAATGCTATTTCTGGCGATTTTACTAATAATAATAGATATCGTGGATTAAATGAATCAAAACTCGGATATAATGCCGAAGCAGTTGAATATATTGGTGAATTTAATTTGATTGTTAACAAGCCGATGTATGCATTATATAGAAATACCAAAGATAAATATAATATAAAAGACCAAAAAAAATAAGATTAAGCTAATCTTATTTTTATTTTTGATTTATAGCATCGCTTAATGCCTTCTCCATATAATTTTTTAATTCAGCTGGATATTTTTTACCATAGCCATACAATCTGTTTGGCTCTTTTGTAATATATGTTCTAAAGTAATATACATATGCATCTGCAAAGAATTCATATATATTAGTTCGAGCATAGTCTGTTAAAATATTATTATTTGTACGATATTTATTATATATTGTTACAAAGTTTGCATTATTTGAATAATAGTTTGCAAATTTGTAAGAATCAAATGCATGTGCTAATTCATGAGATACAACGTTTTCTTGATATTGTGTACATAATATTTCTGTAGAAGTTAAGTACAATGCTCCAGATGTAACTCCTGCATATATTGTTCCCCAATTTCTTTTCATTGAATTATCAGTTATGAAATATATAACTGGTACCTTAACAAAATAACTTGGATTTTGTTTTAATTCAGCTATATATTTGTTAACAGCAGATTCATTGCAACCTTTTTCCATCTTTAATGTTACATTTTTAACTTTACCTATAGTTTTTATTGGATTTATTGCACGAGAACTTGATGTATATTCTCCGTTTCCCTGATTATTATTATGGTTGTTGTTATTATTATTGTTATTATTATTGGCGTTATTGTTATTATTGCTAGCATTATTATTGCCATTATTGTTGTCACGCGGACGGACAATGCGTGGACGTTGTTGCTGTTGTTGCTGATGAGCCTGTTGTTGTGGCTGTGGTGCTTGTTGTTCGGTAGCAGTTTGTGCCGGTTCAGTTTTGGTGGCTTCGAATTTTCCAAAAAGTTCGGTGGGAAGTTCTATCTTTTCTGAAGGCAGATCTTCGATAGGAATAAAATCATCGTCGTCGGCACCGGATAAGATATTGCTTTCTTCGTCTATAACGGGTTCGGCTTTCTTTTGCGGTTGCGGTTTCACTACTACTTTCTTCTCTTCAGCAGGTTTGTTGGCTTTTGTTTTCTTTTCGGGAGCTTGTGCCGGGACTGCTTTTTCTATTACTTCAGGAGCTTTCTCAGTAACTACTTTATCTTCCGTTACTTTAGGAGTTGCCGGAGTTGCAGTTTTCACGCTTTCAACTTCTTTTTGCTCTGCTGCATCGGCATTTTTACGCGGACGGCCTACTTTACGTTTAGGAGCTGCGGTATTTTCTGCTTTAACTTCAACAGCAGGAGTCTCTTTTTCTTTATTTGCACTTTCCTCTTTTTTAGAAGGCTGTTGTGGCTTGGCAGGAGCAGCTTCTTTGGCTTTCTCAGCTTCTCCTTCCTTGGTTGCGGAAACTACTTTGTTATCTTTCTTGGCAGGCGCTATGCGTGAACGCTTTTTCTTTTGTTCTTCTTTGCGTTCTTCTTTAAGCTTGTCTGCGGCAACTTTCTTTGTGGCTCCGGCGATTGCTTGTTCATCGAGTATTTTGTAAACAAGGTCTTCCTTTTTTAATGAGTCTGTTTTTTTTATGCCTAACTCTTTGGCAATAACTTGAAGTTCCGACAGATCTTTGTCGTTTAATTGGATAATGTTATACATATAGTATGGTAAGTTATTAATATTTCTTTTTTGCTGAATTATGGACAGCATTACTATGACTCTCCGGTCACAGATATGCGAGCATACGTTTTGTTTTTATTATGAATTAGGGATGTATATGTTGAATCGTAGAATGTTTCAACGGGGCAAAGATAATAAATTTTTTTGGTTTCATAAACAATCAAACCTTTTTTTCAACGTAAAAGTGTATCTTTGCTACATAAAAGAAAATAGTATGACAGTAAATGAAGCTCATTTAATTTATTTTTCGCCTACACACACATCAAAACAAGTTGCCGAGGCGATTGTTCACGGAACAGGAATAAAAAATATTCTTCCTGTTAATGTCACTTTGCAGACTACCGGGGAAGCTGTAATTCCTGCATCTGCATTGGCTATTATCGTAGTTCCCGTATATGGAGGCCGTGTAGCTCCTTTGGCAATGGAACGTTTGCAGAATATTCGTGGCTTGGATACACCTACTGTGTTGGTTGTGGTTTATGGCAATCGTGCTTATGAAAAAGCCTTAATGGAATTGGACGCTTTCGCCCTTCCCCGCGGATTGAAAGTGATTGCCGGCGCAACTTTTATCGGTGAGCATTCATATAGTACGGATGAACATCCGATTGCTGCCGGACGTCCGAATGATTCGGACCTGG
>ERZ827168.574-NODE-574-length-58603-cov-45.667060_pt1 | contig 58603 bp, 60 predicted proteins | sample MGYA00519868_ERZ827168 | MGnify/ENA primary metagenome ERZ827168 (study PRJEB31778, sample SAMEA3449271) | human gut metagenome | biome: human gut; feature: human-associated habitat; material: faeces | place: United Kingdom | collected 2010/2012 ... | reverse complement strand
ACCTCCCTCTAATATTATTATTAGCGAAAAGTTTTAAAAACACTTCTTTTTTAATTAATTTTTTTATAAATTTAAAAAAGTTGATATTTTACCAACTTTCTATTGAAATCTTTGCATTTGTTTCATCATTTGATTAACTTGTTTTTGACTTGGATTTCTTCCCATACCTCTCATCAATGTTTTAATCATTTCTTCATTAATAGGTGGATTTTCTTTTAACTGTTTTGAAACTAACTTTTTAGAAATTAAAAATCCAGCAATAATTCCTACTACTAAACCAATAACAAGATATAAAATATCAATCCATAAATTATTACATCCATTATTACATGTAGTAGTTAAAATATATAAATACATAATATCACTCCTTCTATACCAATTTTAGCATATTCTTAAACAGATATGCAAGAATATATAGTATCTTCAAGTAGAAAATAATCATGATTAATAAAATCACATACAAATATATTATTAAATGTTCTAATATTATAGAAAAAAGATGGTACATTCTTATTAGTTTTAATCTTTATATGAGAATTATTAATTACCATTTTAGAAGTCTCATTAAAATAGAAATCATTTATTGTATGAGTATAGTTATAGCATATATAACTTTCTTTATCTAAATTCTTTTTTCTTATATAATCATTTACGTTTTCTTTATCCATTGGACTTACTATTTTATCAAATATATTAAATCCAAGAACAATATCTTCTGTCTTTAAATAATGAATACTTTCAAGTAAATTATATAGTTCTTCATAATTATTTTTATAGTTCTTTAGTACTCCTTCTTTAATTTGGAATAAATAAAATGTTCTCATAGCTCACCTCACGAGAACATTTTATAACAAACATTTTGAAAATTATGTCGAACTATTGTCTGTTTTATATTTTTCTTTCATTTTTACTTCTAAAGTCCCATTTAAATCTATTTCGGTATCTTCTTTTATATTAAATGAATCAACATAACCAGTTCCTTCAAATGTAACATTTAAATTAATTAGTTTAGCAAATGTAAGAACATCGTTTCTTGACCAACCTTTTATATTAGGCATTTTATATTTATTATCATTTGTAAGTAAGAATACTTTATTATTTACATTAAGTGTTACTCCTTTGTTTGGATATTGTTTTATTATTTTTTCTCCTTCACCTATTATTACTGATTCCATATTATTGTTTTCTAATATTAATGCAGAAGAGTCAGCGTCTTTATTTATGAAGGATTCTACTGTATATGATTTTGATTCACTTGATTCTTTATTACCATATATATTTAAATAAGTTGATACGTTTTTAACAAGATTTTTGATAGCTGTTTTCATTGTACTTGATTTAGATGTTTTTGATATTGCTGTATAAATTATGATTTCTGGGTCTTCTCCTGGAAATAAGGCGGCAAAACTTTTTAATGTATTTTTATCTCCCCTTAAGTATCCACCTTTTGGTGATGCGATTTCTGCAGTACCTGTTTTACCTACTAAATCTATACCTTTTATGTAGTAGCCAGTACCTGTTGACATTTTAGCACTTCCATCCACTACACCTCTCATTATTTTTATAAGTTTATTTACTGTTTCTTCACTACATACTTTTCTTATTTCAGTTCTTTCATTTTCTAAAATTGTTTCGTCAGTTTCACTATTAACTATTTTTGAAACAATATATGGCTTTATCATTGTTCCATTATTAGAAAGTGTTGTGAGTGCCTGTAATATTTGCATTGCGTTTACTGTAATACCTTGACCATAAGAAGCACTCGCTACTTCTGTATTATATTTAAAGTTAATAGTACCAGCACTTTCATTAGGAAAAGGTAATCCTGTTTTAGTGCCAAATCCAAGATTTGAATAGAAATCTTTTAGCTTAGCACGACCTAGTGTTAAAGCAAGTTTTGAAGCAGCAACATTAGATGATCCCATAAAACCTTGATCATATGTAATATTTCCCCAACCGACTCTATTCCAATCTTTAATAACTGCATCATCTACTTTAAGTTTGCCACTTTTAAATTTCTCATCTCCATTATATATTCCATTTTCCATAGCTGCCATAAAACTGAATATTTTCATAACACTACCAGGTTCATATAAATTTGCTGAAAATGGGTCATAATAAGATTTAATCTCTAATGTATTATTATTAAAACTTGGAGTTGATGCAATACCTAATATTTCACCTGTTTTAGCATTCATAATAGCAATAGTTGCCCACTCTGGATTACCTTTTTCAATAGTAGACATAGCTTCTTCAGCAAACATTTGAATATTTGTATCTATTGTTAAATATATATCATTACCAGAGACACTTTTCTTTTCGATAGTTGGTGTACTTGTTATTTGATAACCTTGTAAATCAGATTGATATTCAATATATCCATTAGTACCAGTAAGGTCATCATTATAATAAAGTTCAAGTCCCATTTCTCCAGCATAAGCACCTTCACTATTTGTTTTAGCATACCCTAGAGTATAGCTTAAAAAGTCACCATTAGGATAATATCTTTTAGTACTAGATAAAAAATCTATACCAGGTAAATCAAGTTCTTCAATTTGATCTTTTAATAATTCAGTAATACCTCTACCACCAGGACCAAGTTCTACTTGATAAGGTACTTTCTTTACACATTCTGTTTTATCTTCATTACAACTTTTATATGTAGAATTTAATAATTTAAGAATCTTTTCTTTAGTCATATTGATAAGTGGACTTAAAAGTTCAGCTGTCTTTTCTTTATCAACAACATGATATGGCCTTTCAGGATCTTTAGTTCTTGATGGATCTAAATATGCAATTACTGTATAGCTATTAACATCTTTAGCAAGAACTTCACCTTCTTTAGAATAAATAGTTCCTCTTTTTGCATATAATGTCTTCTTACGAGTATCTCTTGCATTTGCAAAAACACTTAATTTATTATCACCTACATATATATGATGCGTTCCTATATATAAAAGTTTAATAATTAAACAAGCAAAAATAAAAACAAAAATAATTATAAAGATTGTACTCATATTAATTATTCTTGCTTTATTCATTTATTTACACCTCTTATTTTATTGTTCTAATATTATCATTATTATACTCTAATCCAAAGGTATCTGCAACTTCCATTGTATTATCTAAAGAAGAAAGTTCATCTATCTTCATCTTCATACCTAGATTTAGTTTCTTTTGTGATTCAATTTTAGTTTTTAATCTTTGAAGTTCTGAGTTACTTGTTTGAAGATTAGCATTTAATATAAAATTTCCTAAGGCAGAGAGAATTGTAAAAAACACTATTCCAAATATAAAATACTTTTCTACTTTCAATTTTATAACCCTTTTCTTCTTCATTATATTTTATCTTATCCTTTCGATTACTCTTAATTTAGAACTTCTACTTCTATTATTATCATCAAGTTCTGTATTACTTGGTGTTAATTTCACTATTTTACGAGCTCTAGCTTTTAATTCTTCTGGTACAACTGGTAACTTTTTAGTGCTTTCATCATCACTACATAGTTCTTTAAATACATGAGCTACTATTTTATCTTCAAGTGAATGAAAGCTTATTACTGAAAGTCTACCTCCTACTTTAAGTAAATCAAATGCGTCCTTTAAAGAACCTTCTAATATATCAAGTTCGTGATTTACTTCTATTCTTATTGCTTGAAATACTTTTCTAGCTGGATGACTCTTATTTCTATAACTAATTGGTACACTATTTTTAATAATTTCTGCAAGTTCTAATGTTGTATTAATAGGTCTATTTTCTATTATTGATTTAGCTATACTTTTAGAATATTTTTCTTCACCAAATCTATAAAATATATCAACTAGTTTATCATAACTATATTCATTCACAACTATTTTAGCATTTAGTGGATTTCTTTTATCCATTCTCATATCGAGTTCTGCATCTTTATGAAAACTAAATCCTCTTTCTGCTTTATCTAATTGTGGACTAGATACTCCAAGATCAAACATTATACCATCTACTTCTTTATTAATGTATTTTTTCATATTGCAAAAGTTATCGTTTATAATGATGAAATTATCATTAATTTCTGATAGTTTTTTATTTGAATATTTTATTGCTTCAATATCTTGATCAAAGGCGAAAAGAAACCCCTTTTCATTCAATCTCTTTAATACTTCGCCTGAATGTCCTGCATAACCTAAGGTAGCATCGACATAAGTTCCGTCTTCATGTATATTCAAATAATTTATTACCTCGTCTAATAATACACTTTTATGCTTCATAATTCATATTGAAGATATCTTCAGCAATACTAGCTAAATCTTCTTCATTCTCCTTCATGTATTTATTATAGTCTTCAAGACTCCATATTTCTAGTCGTTCAAGAGCGCCAATAATTACGCATTCCTTAGTAATATTGGCGTAATGAACTAACGGTGAGGTAATATTAATTCGACCTTGCTTATCGAATTCGTTTAAAGAAGCGGAACCTATGAAAGATCTTTCAAAAGCTCTTACATTTTTTCTAGTAAATTGTAGTGTGCTAAGTTTATTTACTATCTTTTCAAAATTTGAAAGTGAATAGACAAATAAACACTTATCAAGTCCTTTAGTGATAACGTACTTTTCACCAAGTTCATTTCTAAACTTAGATGGAATAATTAAACGTCCTTTTTCATCTAAATTATGATGAAATTCACCCATCAACATGATAAGAACACCCCACTTTCCACCACTTTGTTTCACTTCTTACCATAATCATACTATTTTTGTTCGCTTTTGTAAAGACCTGACGAAAAAATAATTGTAAAATTTATGTCAAAAAAAGCAATATATTTCACTTTTATATTGCCATTTCAAAAATATTTTATTTTTTAATTATTTTATAATTCTAGTCTTAACACACTACCTTTTTTTCTTTCAATAAATTTTGTATCATAAAACATATAATATTTATTTTTAACATAATCATACCCTACACTTGTAGAATTAGAATAATTAACAAATACATCATTTATATCATAAAAAATATTATATTTATTTAGTAACTCAATAACTTTATTTACATCACTTTCACTTGTATAAAATGATTTAAATATATCAGCAAACATTACATCTTCATTAAACAAATGTATAAATTTATCTAAACTCATATATCCATTATAAGCCTCTATATGCATAAGTACCGCATCATCTTTTCTATGAAGTATAATCACAATACAAGTAGATAAATCTCTAGTATATATAAATGAATTATCAACACTTACTATTCCATATTCATTAAGACCTACTAACATATTTATACCTCGTTTAGTTCAAACTGACTATTATAAAGTTCATAATAATAGCCTTTATTTTTTAATAGTTCGTTATGTGTTCCACTTTCTAATATTTCACCATTTTTAATAACTATTATTTTATCACTACTTATAATAGTTGAAAGTCTATGGGCTATAACTATTGATGTTCTATTTTTAGTAAGATTACTCATTGATTTATTAATTATATATTCAAGTCTTGTATCAACATTAGAAGTTGCTTCATCAAGTATAAGTATTTCTGGATTACTTACGAGTGCTCTTGCTATAGTGAATAGTTGTTTTTCACCAGCAGACATATTATTTGTTTCTTCATTTATTATGAAATTAAGTCCTCCAGGAAGTCCATCTATCATATGAAGTATTTTAGATCTAACAAGTATTTTATTTAATTCTTCATCATCTATTTTGTCATCAAATATAATATTTTCTTTAATAGTTCCTTCAAATAACCATGTATCTTGAAGAACCATACCTATCTTTTTTCTATATTCATTAAAATCTATATTTCTTATATCTATTCCATCAATGAGAATTTGTCCATCATAATGCTTATGGAAATTCATAAGTAAATTAACTATTGTTGTTTTACCAGCACCTGTTTTACCAACGAGTGCTATCTTTTCACCTTTGTTTATTTTTAGATTGAAGTTATTTAATACTTTTTTACCTTCAACGTATCCAAATGTTACATTTTTAAATTCTATTGAATTATTGAATGTAAATTCTTTTATAGTACCATTTTCTTCTTCTGGTAATGCTAGTATTTCATTAATTCTATCTACTGATGCGATTGCCATTTGAAGATTCGCTATTACTTGTGCGATAACATTCATTGGTCTATTAAAATCTTTCATATATTGTATAAATGATTGTATGGCACCTATTCTCATATTACCTTTTATAACATTAATGCTTCCAATACATACAATAACTATATAATTTAAATTACCTATCATTTTATTAAATGGAACAGCAAGACTACTATAAAAACTACTTTTAAATCCATAATCTGCTAGTTCACTACTTACTTTATCAAATCTCTTATTGAAATATTTTTCTTTATTAAATGATTTAATAACATCATTATTAGTAACACTTTCTTCTACAAAAGAGTTAACATTACCTATTGCACTTTGATTAAGTTCAAAATATTTTTGAGTTCTTTTTACTACAAATGATAATAAGATGTATGTTATAGGTATTGCAATAATTGTAAGTAATGCAAGTTTAACATCAAGAATAAGCATCATTATTATAACGCCTATTATTAATGAAACATTATATACAAGTTCAGGTATTATTTCTGTAATATTATCAGTAAGTCTTTCTACATCATTAGTTATTTTACTTATGATATCTCCTTTTTTCATACCATCTATTGTACGTAATTTAGTAACATTTATTTTATTGATTAATTTTTGTCTTAAATCATATCCTATTTCTTGACCTACTTTACTAGATAGGTAACTTTTCATATATGTACATACTGCATCTATAACATAACAAGAAAGTACTATTAAAAGTATCTTTACTATATATGGAACATTAAATCCAGTATTAAGCTTCAATGATTTATATAGACTATCAGTCGCATAACCAAGAAAATATGGTGCGAGTGAACTAAATATAGCTGCAAGTAAGCAAAACATAATAATAAGTATATATGTATTTCTATATCCTTTAGTAATACTGATAGTTTTAACTATCATTTCTTTAAATGAAGGTGCTTTCTTTTCTTTCTTTTTCATGATAACACCTCTCTTTTTTGTGATTCAATAAATTCTTTAAATACTTTACTATTTTTAGAAAGTTCATCATAAGTACCAATACTTTCTACTTTTCCTTCATCTATAACTATAATTTTATCACTATCTTTAATAGTACCCACTCTTTGAGTAACTAAGATAACCATTTTATCACTATAGTTTTTAGCTATAGATTTTCTTATCTTTTTATCTGTTATATAATCTACTGCTGAAAATGAATCATCAAAAAGTAAACATTCTCCTCCACTTAAAAGTGCTCTTGCAATAGACATTCTTTGTTTTTGACCACCACTTAAATTAACAGCTGATTGTTCTACCTTAAAGTCATACCCCTCTTCATTTTTATCAATAAAATCTTTAATTTCAGCATCTTCCATAACTGAATCTAATGCATTTTTATTAACTTTTTTATCAAAAATTAAATTTTCACGAACAGTTCCCTTAAATAATAATGTTTTTTGAGGGGTATACGCAAATATATTTCTAAGTGATTCAAGATCATATTCACTTATATTAATACCATTAATAAGTATTTCTCCACTAGTCGCATCTATATGTCTAAGTAATAAATTTATTATAGTTGTTTTACCTGATGCACTAGATCCAATAATACCAACATTTTCACCTTTTTCTATTCTAAATGATATATTACGAAGTACATCTTCTTTTGCTTTATCATATCTAAAACATACATTTTTAAATTCTATACTTTCTAAATTAGTAAGTTTAATCTTACCAGTATTTTCTATTACTACATCAGTCATAAGTACTTCATTTATTCTTTTAAATGATACTACTACTCTTGGTATATTAAGTATTATAACAAGTAACATAGAGAAACTCATAAGCACAGTAGCCATATATTGAATAAATGCCATCATTGAACCTATTTCAATAGTTCCAATACTTATATAATCTATTGATACATAAACTATAATAATAGTTGCTACATCTATGATAAGTACCATTAAAGGTTGTATCAAATATAATATCTTATTTAAGAATATATTTAATTTCATATTTTCAGTGTTAACTTTATCAAATCTTTTCTTAAAATAATCTTGTTTATTAAATGCTTTAATAACACGAAGTCCACCAAGTATTTCTCTTGATGATGCATTAAGTTTATCAAGTAACTTTTGTAATACTTCAAATTTAGGAAATACAAGTATAAATATAGTTATTAAACATATAAGAAGTATTATAACTGCATACATAACAATAGGTGCTAGTGTAGGAGCTGTTTTATATCCCATAATAGCCGCCCCTATTCCCATGATAGGTGCAAATATAATAAGTCTTAAACCAAAAGAAAAAGTGCTTGTAATATTACTTACATTATTAGTACTTCTTGTTATTAAAGTAGAAGCACCAAATTTATCAATTTCTCTTTTACTAAAACTATTAATTTTAGTATATAATTCACGCCTTATCTTATAACCTAACTTATTAGAAAACTTAGCCGTACTATAAACAACAAGTACATGTGATATTAAACACACAAAAGTTGTAATAAGCATAACTATAGCCTCTTTCGTTATAAAACTAATATCACCACTACTAATGCCAACATCAATGATCTTACTCATAAGAGTTGGTAAATATAATTCGCAAAATACTTGGGAAATAGAAAATATAATCATAATAAATATATATTTCTTAAGACTTCCCATTAATTTAAATATTTTCATTATAATCCCTTTCAAATTATCATATTAATTATTTCATTCATTACATATATCTTATCTTCAGGTATATATAACATATCATCTTTATATATGACATATCCTTTTTTAATAACTTCTTCAAATTTAAATACTTTAAATATATTCCTTTTAAACTTATTATGGAAATGTGTGACTGATATACCGTCTAATTTACGTAATCCAAGTATTACTTCATTTTCCATTTCTTCTATACTTGATACAAGTAATTCATTAAGTCTATAATCACTTCGTAAATATTTATTCATATTTCTAGTATTTTCATATCTCATTTCATTAATGTAACCATGTGCACCTAGTCCAAAGCCATAATATTCTTCATTATTCCAATAAATTAAATTGTGCACACTCTCGTATCCAGGTAGAGCAAAATTACTCACTTCATAATGATGAAATCCATACTTTTTAAGTTTCTTACATATATATATATATGAATTAAAATCAACTTGTTCACTTATAGGTTCTGTTTTTTCATTATAAAGCATAGTGTGTTCTTCAATAATAAGTGAATATGTACTTATATGAGGGACGCCTAATTTAATCATATTCTTAATATCACTCTTAAGAACATGACTTGTATCTTTAATAGTCGCATATATTAAATCAACATTAATATTATTAAATCCATATTTTTTTACAAGCGAAATATTATTAAATATTTCTTTCTTATTATGATTTCTATTTAAATACTTAAGTTTATCTTTATTAAAACTTTCTACTCCAATACTAATTCTACTCACATGATTTTCTTTTAATATAGTAAGTAATTCATCATTAATATCATCTATATTACATTCAAATGTAAATTCAGCATCACTAGATATTTTAAATTTATTAATGATTCTAAATAATTTATTTAAGTTATCAGTATCAAGTGATGATGGAGTTCCACCTCCTACATATATAGTTTTAACAGTATCACCTTCATAATACATATCTATTTCTTTTTCTAAATAATCTAGATATATATTTGAAAGTTCTTTATTATAATACATCTTGCAAAAATCACAATAAGAACAAATGTTCCTACAAAATGGAATATGTATATATACACCTCTCATAATTATTACCTCATGTATATTGTATCAAATTTAAAATCAAAATAAAAGATAATCGAGTTAAGATTATCAATTATCTTTTAACAATTTCAAGTGTTTTAACATATTTAAAATCTTCAAGAATTTTTGCATCAAAAGAAGTTCTTTCAATACAAGAATTATATCCTCTTTTATGAGACCAAGTACCATCTATATTTTGTCTTAAAAAATGAAAGTCATCGATGGATTTTAAGAATGATATTTTATATCCACCATGACTATTAATATACATCATTATTTGTTTCATAGTAATCAACACCTAAAAAATCTAAATCACTTCTTAAATTGTCATAACAAATATCTATATCATCAAAATATTTTTTTCCGCTTAAGAAACCAATATCATGTGGAAATTCATGTTTATTTTTTGAATAATATGCTCTTACAAACACTCTAGGTGTTGGTAACATTAAAGCATAACAATAACAATTGCCTTCAGTATAAAGTTTCCATTTAGAATCACTTTCAAAAGAAGGATTTTCTTTACATAATCTTATATAATCTCTTAAGAATTCTCTATATACTTTTAATAAATCAAGTTCACTCATATAATTAGAAGTAAATACTTTGTTATAAAAACTAATTAATTTTAAATATTTTTCCATAAACTACCTCTATCTTGGCTTAACTATTTCATAAGTCTTAACATAATCATAATCTCTATCTAATATAATTGGTAATTTTTCTAGTCTTATAATTTGATTACAATATCCTTTTTTATGGGACCACGTACTATCACTATTTTCTCTTACAAAATGAAAATCATAGTAAGACCTAAATAATGCTATTTTATATCCTCCATGTATATTTTTACTATCAGGTTCGCACTCATAGAATTCAATATTTAAGCATCTTAAATCACTTTCTAAAGCTCTTATTATACTTTTTCTATCATTAGAATATGTAAGTCCACTTATAAATCCTACATTATGTCTTAAAGTTCTACTGCAACTTTCAAAATATTTTTTGCCTATTATTCTTGGAGTATTAAATCCCATCGCATAGCAGTAGCAATTACCATTCTTATAATCATCTTTGTCTTCTATAAAAGATGGACTATTAAAGCTTATTTTCATACTTAATTTTAAATATTCACGATATATCTTTAATACTTCACATTCACTAAGTTTTTCATCACTTTTAAGTCTTAAATATAGTTTTAACATCTCACTATATACTTTTAACAATTCACTTTTGCTCATCTTAATAACTTCCTTATATTAGGTTTAACTATTTCATAAGTTGTAACTAAATTATATTTAAATATTCTTTCACTAGGTTCTACCCTTTCAATAGAACCACTATATCCCATCTTATGTGACCATTTTCCATCAGAATCTTCTCTTATAAAATGAAAATCTTCACCATAATTATAATATAACGATATTTTATAACCACCATGATTATTTATACTATCTATATCAGTTTCATAATAATATATACCCAAAGAGTCTAAATCACTTTTTAAATTATCAAGAAGTTTAGATGGCTTTAAAAAGCATTCCTTTTCACTTATAAATCCAACATCATGATGAAATGATAAAGGCAAATCTACATCATCACAAGCATTCATATATGCATCATAAAATTCTTTTGGCGTTGGTAACATTAAAGCATAACAATAACAATTACCATTAAAATATAAAGGATTATTTTTATCAAATTCTGGATTTTTTATTGGTAAAAGCATATATAATTTTAAATATCTAATATATAACTCATATATTTCTTTTCTACTTACTTTACCAATATTTTTACCTAAATATATTCTCATATATGCAAGTTCTCTTAATATTTCTTCATATATCATTTTTTAATCCTCACTAGTGGCTTTACTATTTCCATAGTTTTAACGTATTCATATTCATCAAATAAATATTTAGAAGGTTCTACTATTTCAACACGGTTACTAAATCCATATTTATGAGACCAAGTTCCATCACTATTTTCTCTTATAAAGTGAAAGTCATCATCAGATTCATATAGTGATATTTTATATCCTCCATGTTCACAAGGATCTTCATAATCAACATCATAATGTTTAATACCAAGAGTATCTAAATCACTATCTAAATCACGCTCACATTTATCATGGGATGTAAAAGAAGTATGCATAAGACCAATATTATATGGAAAAAATATAATACATTTTTCATCAAACATGCGAGCAAATATCTCTGGGCATCTAAGTCCTAATGCATAACTATAACAATTACCATATGGATATTTTGATTTATCCATTTCAAAAGATGGATTATTAAAACTTAGTTTCATACTAAGTTTTAGATAATCTCTATATAGTCTATATATATCACTACCTTTATATTCATTTCCTTCTTCGTTTAGTTTTCTAAGTATAGAATGAATCTCTTTAGTAACTTCACTATATTTTCTTTCCATATATAACCCCTTAAGTAGCGTATATTATATCAAAATTTATGTATTTTTTCAAGTAAATATGACAAAAAGAAAACAGGTAATTAGTTTAACTACCTGTGTTTAGCCTACTCTAAATGCTGGTGAAATTCCTTGTGAAGGTGTACTAATCGTAACTCTTAATGTGCTCATGGCTCCTGTTTCTGACACAACACGATAGAAACCATAATTTCCCATCGAATAGTCAACTCTTGTCCACCAAGTACTGTTTCCTTTAATCGCATATGTATAGTTTGAACTTGAACTTACATTATTTTTGCTATAATAATCCAGCTGTCTCGTTGTATTGCTAGTATTATCACCTGATACACTATAGTTAGAATATATCTCTCTAGGAGCAAGAGAATATAATTTAGTTGTTTTACTTTTTAAAGAACTATTTAATCCTGAAGAATATGTAGCAAAAGTATCAATAACCAAACTTTTTAAATTTGTAGGAAAATTATTATATATCTTGTCTAATAAATCGAAATCATTATAACTTCCAGTTGTAACAATATCAGTAAATTCTAATACGAGACCACAAGCACTTTGTGAAAATCCCGATGTGCTACATTCACTTGGCGTTGATGTATTGGCTACTCTAACTGTATGTGTTCCATATGTTGTTCCTAAATTAATACTTCTTGTATCTCCTACATTGTATTTATTTAAATTCCCTTCTCGTGCTGCTTTTGCTACTGTTTTCCAGCTATCAGTACTGAATGAATTGGGTGCTGGTATATTTTTATCAGCAATATCTGTAAAGTATCCAGGACTATCTGTTCCTCCATCTATTATTGCATAAGATATATCTACATTATTTTCATCATACTTGGTGTTCGCACCTCCAACTAAATTAGTACATTCAGTAAACATTTCTTCTCCTGAAACAATATTATTTAAATATGTTTCTACAAAAATGCTAGGTACATAAATTGTTTTAAGATTAGATGAGCCAGCAAACATATAATCCATTGTTTCTAAGTTATCAGAACTAAAACTACTTAAATCTAATATTTCATTTCCCATTTCAGAAAACATGCCTTCCATGCTTGTAACTTTTTTTGTATTAAATTTACTTAAATCTAAGTTTGTAATGGTGGATTCCGCAAACATATAACTCATGTCAGTAACATTGCTTGTATCAAAGTTGCTTAAGTCTAATGAAGAAAAATTATTTCCAGCAAACATATCATACATATTTTCTACTTTATTAGTATTAAGCGAGCTTATGTTTATTGTTGATACAGATAAATAAGCGAACATATCAGACATATCATATATATTTTGTGTGTTTAATTTACTTGTGTCGATGCTTGTTGCTTTACTATTGCTATACATATTAGCCATGGAAACAATAGGCTTTCCATCTATATATGTACATGTTTTACTAGTAACAGGTGCTGTACTAGTTTTATCAGTAAGCTGGACTCCCCATCCATCAGTAGTAATGTTTGACCATTCGATTTTATTAGTACTATATTTTCCCTCTTGTTTATATCTATATGTATATTGACCATTTATATATTCAGCACCCTGTGTTAGTTCTCCACCATAATAGCAATAGACTTCATTGCTAGGAATATATTCTCCTTCAATATCTATATTGCCTACAAAATATGTCTTTTGAGCATCATTAGGTGTTGTATTATCTAAATATAACCATAAAAAGTATATTGCTGATTCACCTGATTTAATAACATCGTCTTTGAATATTACTCCATCTTCTAGGTCTATGTAGGTATATATATGGCTAGAATGTATATTTATAATTGAACCATTAATCATTTGGGAAAGATAAGTCACCTCTCTAGCAGTAATTTTTCCATTGTTATCAATATCAGCCAGTTTTATTTGTAAATCAGTTGGTGTAATTTGCTTAGAAAGAATCCTACTTAACGTCTCTATATCGTCATAATTAACAATTCCATCCATATTGACATCACCGAGTTGATAACCGGTGTCTTTATAAAGAATTCTTTTCTTTATTGCTACTTTTAAATGGCTTGCATATTTACTGGTAAGTCTTGCATAATCACTATAATCTCCACTTGGCGTAAATGATGTATCTTCTTTTAGTTTTATTTTAACAGTCGAATCAAGAGAACCTGTATTTTCTACTTTAAAAATATATGGTGTTTCTTTTGAATAAGAGCCATCATTTTTAAATGGATATATACTTGATGGTACACTTACTCCATTTTCTATTTTGGTACCTATAACTTGACCTATATTTGTATAAGTTGAATCACATGTTGTATCTTTGCAAAAACTTATGTTTAGGTCTCCCATATTTACAACTGTATCTTGACCTTTATCAACACTTAAAAACTTAGCATAAGTAACACCTATAAATATGATAACAAGTAGTGATACTGATACTAATAATGTAATAACTTCTTTTTTAATTAATTTATCTATATACATATATATACCCTCTTATCTTAAATTAATTTTAACATAATTCGTTGCAAAATAAAAGATATATTGTATTTCAAATATATCTTGTTATCCTATTCTAAAGGCAGGAGAAATCCCACCTATACCATTTGCTGCATCTGTTTTCCAACTGCCATCTACACTTACTCCATAAAAAACATCATTATAATTTGAATGAGCTGTGCGAAGCCACCAAAAAACATTACTTTTAATAGCTGAATCATAGTTTTTAGTAGTTACCCCTTTTAGTTTATAATAATCTAATTGTCTTGTAACATCTGCTGCTGTATCGTTTTCTATTAGATTGCTCGAACCTTTTGCCCAAATTTCTGCTGTGCTAAATAAATACAATTTATCTGTGGATGTAAAATTTTCTTCTCCACTTGTATTTCCGTGCCCTGATACTACTGTTGTATCCATTATTCCGCTTTTTAAGTCGTCTGGTAATGAATTGTATATGTTATCATTTATAAGATTTCTCATGGAAGTTACAGGCCATCCATCCACATTCCATCCATAACTATATTTTGTTCCTTTATATGTTCCAGCTGGGTTCATATAGTATGTTGTTATAACATCTTCAAATTCTATTACGAATCCACATGTGCTTTGTGAAAATCCATCATTCAAGCATTCACTTGGTGTGGATTTATTAACTAATCTTAATGTATGTGTATTATAATTACTCATACTAATGTTTTTTGTGTCTCCCACATTATATTTACTTATATTATCTTCCCTTACTGCTCTTATTATTGTTGCCCAACTATCAGTGCTAAATGAATTAGGTTCAGGTATGTTTTTACTAGATACATCTGTAAAATATCCTGGATTACTTGTGCCACCATCTATATGTGCATATGTTCCATCATTAGCATTCGATTCGGAATACCTTGTACCAGATCCTCCTACTAAATTACTACATCCATAAAACATACTAGCTTCACTATTAATAGAATCATTAGCTGCTGTTATGTCAAATTTTTTAACATATATTGTTTTAACTTCACTACTGTCAAACATAAAACCCATTTCTGTTACTTTACTTGTATCAAAGCTACTTAGATCCAATTTTTTTACCTTGCTTAAGGCAAACATAGCTTCCATATTAGTTACATTACTTGTATCAAAGTTATCAATATTTATTGATGTAGCTTCACTTTCAAAAAACATGTTACTCATATCTCTTACCTTTGATGTGTCAAAATTACTTACATCTATATTGGTGAACATTGAACCTTCAAACATACTTTTCATATTTACTACATTACTAGTATTTAATTTACTTAAATCAATTTTTGAAGATTCGCTTTCACTATACATACTTGCCATAGAAACAATAGGCTTACCATCTATATATGTGCATACATCACTATCAATTATTGACGCTTTCTTTTTGTTAGTGAGTACTACTCCCCATCCATCTTCCTCAATATTAGCCCATGCATCTCCTTCTTGTTTATACTTATAGGTATAATTCCCATTTACATATTCAGCACCTTGTTTTAGTTCTCCACCATAGTAACAATAAACTTCATTACTAGGAATATATTCTCCCTCAACATCTATATTGCCTACATAGTATGTCTTTTGAGCATCATTTGGTGTTGTATCGTCTAAATATAACCATAAAAAGTATATTGCTGATTCGCCTGATTTAATAATATCGTCTTTGAATATTATTCCATCTTCTAGATCAGTGTATGAGTAAAGATTAGTAATAGTGCCATCATTAAGTGCCGCCTTTCCTATTATTGAAGACTTTAATCTAGTAATATCATATGCATCTATAAGTTTATCGTAATTTACATCTGCCAATATCTTTTGAGTTTCATTCAATTCGATTTTATTTAAATGATAGTCTTTCACAACATCTACATCTTTATTATTCACAAATCCATCCATATTAACATCGCCAAGTTGATAGTTTGTATCTTTGTATAAAATTCTTTTTCTTATTGTTACTTTTAAATGGCTAGCATATTTACTGGTTAATCTTGCATAATCACTATAATCTCCACTAGGTGTAAATGATGTATCTTCTTTTAATTTTATTTTAACTGTTGAATCAAGAGATCCAGTATTCTCAACTTTGAATATATATGGTGTTTCATTTGAATAAGAACCATCAGCTTTAAATGGATAAATACCTGCTGGCACTGTTGCTCCATTTTCTACTTTTGTACCAATAACTTGACCTATATTTGTATATGTTGAATCACATGTTGTATCTTTGCAAAAACTTATATTTAGGTCTCCCATATTTACAACTGTATCTTGACCTTTATCAACACTTAAAAACTTAGCATAAGTAACACCTATAAATATGATAACAAGTAGTGATACTGATACTAATAATGTAATAACTTCTCTTTTTATTAATTTATCTATATACATATATATCCTCTTATCTTAAGATAATTTTAACATAATTAATTATAAAATAAAAGATATATTGTATTTCAAATATATCTTTTAGCCCAATCGGAAAGCTGGTGCGACTCCAAATGTATCATAAAAAACACTGGTGTCGTAACAATAACCATCGCGATTCACATATAAAAATAAATACTCTTCATAAGAATTTGGCGTACGTAATGCCCATGTTGAACTACTAACATGTCTAGCATTCTTTATAGCCCCACTATAATTACTAGTTGTTACTCCCTCAGCTGTATAATAATCTAATGTTCTTGTTAAATCTTTTGCTGTATCATAAGCATTAGGCCAATCTGTATATATTTCTTTTGGTGATAACAAATAAAGTTTATCGGTTGATGTAAAATTTTCAGTATCAGAACTTCCATGTCCAGATACTACTGTTGTATCTATTATTGCTTTTTTGACTTCATCTTGTATTATATTATAAATATCGTTGTTTACATATGTTCTCATTGATGTTGCTGGCCAGCCTCCTACATTTTTTTTGGTATTATTCATTTCATGAGTTCTTATGATTTCTGAAAATTCAATTACAAATCCACATGCTGTTTGTGAGAATCCTGACGTGCTACATTCGCTTGGCGTTGATAAATTTGCTATACGAACTGTATATTCACCTGATCCAACTTTTAATGATTTAGTATCTCCAACATTATACTTACTTATATTATTGTTTTTAATTGCTTTTATTATTGTAATCCATGAGTCAGTACTGAATGAATTAGGTTCCATCATAACATACAACATGACATCATCATTTATTGTTGAACTAGCTGTATATTCTATACCACTCGCATTTGGTTTTGTATAATATCTTCCATTAAGTGGTAAATCTCCTAATGCAGAACCTGAATTTACTTCTCTTGATTCTAACACCTCTTTATCATCTTCGTCAAAGAATGTTACAACATAGCTAATTTTATTTGAACCATCAAATGTACAACTTGTTGATTCTTTTGTATCACTTCCATTTACTGATACATATGCATTTACTGATGTACCAAGTAAACTTGCTAAATTAATTGTAGGATCTTCTACATATCTTAACCATATATAAAGTGTGTATGTAATACTTTTACTACTTTCTATAAAATCACTATCATATATTAATAATTTATTATCTGATATATCTTTAAATGATCCTTCACTTATGTTACCAGTACTTGAAACTACTTTATAAACTAAGTATTCACTTTTTAATTGTGATGAAATATTATTAAAGTTAAGATATAGTTTCATACATCCATTAAGAGTACTTTCTGCATTACTTATTGTAAATTCTTTTTTGAATGCTTCTGTTTCATAATTGCTACTTCTAATAGGAGCCATATTATTTATATTAACGCTTGTATCAGTTATCTTTAATTTTAAATTACCTGTTACTACATTATTTGGATTAATAGTTCCATTTGTGATAATATCTGGTCCGATAAATGCTAATGTAGCTGTTAACACGCCACCTATTAAAATGCATACTGCTATTACTATATATTTTTTATCTATTTTCATATACTTCACCTATATTAATTATAAAATATAAGTTATATAAAAGCAAATAAAAATCGTCATAAGACGATTATTTACATTATGGTGTCCTCGAGGCGATTCGAACGCCTGACCGACGGCTTAGAAGGCCGTTGCTCTATCCAGCTGAGCTACGAGGACACTTCCAGCTCATGTATAAAAGTATACACCATTATTTAAGAGTTTTCAAGACTTTTTTAATCTCTTTTATTATTTTTTTACAATTTCTGATATATTATTCATATCTTTTGTATTAAATACTACTTTTTTTACATCATAATTTTCAAATATTGAAGAAGCAATAACATATTTAACCTCTTCTAATATAACATTATTTTCCATATCTCCAAAAATATATTCATTAAATACTAAATTAAATTTATCATCCTCTATATTATAATTTAATAATTCAATATTATTAGAAACATAACTATTTAAATTATCTTGACTATTAACACTACTTGTAAGTTCACTTATAATAATGTCTATCTTATCACTACTTGTGTTTGTTATATAACTGACAGGTACATAATACACATTATCATTAGTTGTCTTACTAAAGAATACAGTAGTAGTATCTATATTATCAAAACTATCTATATCATATTTCTTATTAATACCATATTTACGTGTTAAAGGATATTTAAGTTCTTTATTAGTGTTTGGTATATATTTTAGTTCTTTAGAATCAACTGTTATATAAATATTATTTAATCCATTTATTTCAGTTATACTATATATAATAGATTCTATCATTTCTTCACTTATATATTTATTTACATTTAATAATTCATTATTAAAATCTAAGTATACATTATCTTTTTCTACTTTTATACTTTTTAATATAGTATTTTTAGGTATTAGAGTATAGAATCCATTTATATCACTATTAGTAAGTTTATCTATTTTATCTTTTATTATTGATACTATATCTAACTCATCATAATAAGTTACTACTCTTGATACATAATTATCATTATCAAGTAGATATACTATGTTTTCTTTTAAATCTTTATTTTCTTCTACTACTTCTGTATTTATATTAGGTGTTGTTGGTATTAAATAAAACATTATAAGTAAAAATAATGATACACTAGCTACTACTATTTTATTAATTGTCCATTTTTTAATCATTTTCATATTAAATAATATGTTATATAAAAATAAAAATGACTCTTAAAGTCATTTACAATGTAATTTCACCTAATTTAAGAAGTTCTATTACTGCTCCGGCTCTTCCCTTACATCCAAGTTTTTGCATAGCATTTGACACATGATTTCTAACTGTTTTTTCACTTATATTAAGTTCTAATGCTATTTCACGTGTACTTTTATTTTGAACTAATAATTCAAATACATCTTTTTCTCTTTTAGTTAATATATTTCCCATATTGCACCCTCTTCCATACAATCATTTCACTTTTAATTTATGAAAGAATAGTGTTTTATGTGAAAGAAAAAAGCCTATTTATCAAACTTTATAGTTATATTTTTTTTATCTTTGAATTCTTCTTGTATACTTCTCATTATATTATTAGCTAGTTCATTATTATGTTCACTTGATGATATTGTTACTTTTATATTGTCATTATTAATTTCTATATATGATTTTATTTTAAAGTCATTTAGTATTTTGTCTTCAAGATATGTTTCTTTTCCTTTAGCTAGATTAAGTATTTGAAGTTCTTCAAAGGCTGTATTTTTAACTTCAGTACTTGATGAAGGTGAAACAATCTTTTCTTGTAATTCATTCATTACAGTACTTATTTTTTCATTTCTACTAGCTCTTAATGCAACTAATTTATCATTTTCACTTACATTTACATCAATACTTTTATTAACACTTTCTATTCCATTCTTACTAAATATTTCACTTGGTAATGTTATATAATATACTCCTAAAATAAGTATTAATGAGAATAGAGTTAAAAACCACATATTTTGTCTATTTATCATAATTCACCTCTAGTAAAGTATATTAATATATTATTTTTATATACCAAAAAAGTGTGATTACTCACACTTTAAATCAATAACAATTGGATTTTTAAAATATTCTAATTTTCTTACATTATCTGTATCAAAATATATACCAGATGTTTCTTTGTCACATTCTTTATGTGTTTCTTTATTTATAAAATTATCAAAATTATATTTATATTTTTTAGATAGGTCTTTTAATGATATGAAATATTGGTTATCTTTTTTATCAAATTTTTCATAATCACCATTTTCATAAATAGTATCAGCATATTTAAATAATATATTATTCATTTCTGTTATAGTTAGTTCTTTAATAGTATTTTCTTTTTTCTTACATGAACATAAGAGTAATAACATACTTATTATTAATATAATTTTTTTCATAATATCACCTGTATTAATATTAGCATATCAATTAAAATATATCAATGAAAAACTTATCTCATGGATAAGATAAGTTTTATTCACATAGTATACTATAAGATGTATTATATGTATCACTTACTAATGTTATTGTAATACCTGTTTGTTCAAGATCACATTGTTTTTTAGTACTAGGTCTATTAAACATTGATATATCATATCCTAGTTCTTTTAGATTTTTAAGTGATATATAATATTGATTATCAAGTATTTGATATTTTTGATATTGGTTATTATCATATACTTTAGCTGAGTAATTAATTAATGTATTATATACTTTATCATCGAATTCTTTATCAAGTTCTTCATCTGTTTTACCACATGCAGTAAGTGTTAATATTGATAATATAGAGACTAATATTAATAGTATTTTTTTCATTATAATTCCTCCCCATGGAAACTTACTTTTACTTGACCATTTCCTTTATTGTATCCATTTGTTTTTGTAATATTTTTTACTGATGTTGAGTATATATTTGAGCCACCATTACCTGGCTTATATTTTTTAGTTAGTGTATCACATCCTGGTCTACAAGTGTTTTCTCCTGTTTTACAATCTGACCATACATCATCACAACCATATACCCATTCGTAACTTTCATTAGCACAGTCATCCCATTCTCTTCCTGTACAATAACCGTAGCAAGCATTGGGATAGTATCTTTCATCTCCTATAGTACATTTTCCAGATGGAGTTGGATTTGAACAACTAAAATGTTTTGTATCTCCTGGACTACAAGAAACATTTCCGCTACCATGTCCATACCAACCATTACTTGTACATTCAAACCATCTATCGCCATAACCATGGCCATATTCAGTATCTACCCATCCGCCTGAACATACCCATTCTTTGTGATGCTTATCTGAACACTCTGTTACATATCCACCTACACAAGTGTCATGACCAGTATAGCAACTACTACAATTGTCTTGGTATTTATGATCATAGCTAGAACCTCCACCACCGGCGTTTGTTCCTCTTGAACCAGCTCCACTTCCAACTGAAGCTCCGCCAGTACCAGTTCCATTACCACCAGCAGTACCATTAGCACCACCGCCACCACCAGCAGCAGCTATTAATATTGTTCCATTCTTTTTAATAGTAGAAGCACCACCACCATAATATTGGCCAATTCCTCCTCCATTGTAACCTCTAGCAATTCCAGTATTATTTCCTGAACCACCTGTATTTATAACTACAACATCTCCTTTAGTGAAATATATAGTTCCTGCTGTTTTAGCACCTTTTCCACCATTATTTTCACCTTCAGCACCTAATAATTCAAAAGTATAGAATCCATTATATGGAATAGTATATGTTTGAGCTGAAGCTACAAAAGTAAATGTTTTATCATTTGGTCTTCCATAATTAACTGTACATGTTGTATCTTTTATAATCTTATTAATAGTTAAAACTTTAGGTTCATAAGTTGCTGTTTGTGAATTAGTACAACTTACTGTATCATATGCGTATCCATTATTACCTTTTAATGATGTACTTAAATCACTTCCAGCTTCACCAATTAATTTAGTATTAGTAGCAGTACCATTATTAACTACTATATTTGCTGTTACATCCATACCTCTATATCTAACTGAACAAGTAGCGTCTCCTCTTAAATCTTCAAGTACTAATTTATTATCTACAACTTTATAACTACCTACAGTTTTATCACATACTAAATCTCCTGTTTTACCTTTAAAAATATAATAACTTTGATCTGGAGTAATAGTATATGTTTTATTATATCCAATTACTATTTCATTTATAGTATCTTTACCTGATATTTTAGCGTTAACAAGTTTAATTGTAACATTAAATTCAGGTGTAATAAATTTCCATGGATCATTACGACTACCACTTCCTAAAACTCTTGTTTCAGGAATGACTAATTCAGTAATTCTTGATTCAAGACTGTCTGTCTTACTTACTGAATTTATTTTTCTAACATCAACTGCATCAACATTATTACCATTTTCAGTCATTGTAAAATATCTAGCACCTGTTATTAAATATGAATCATTTTTAATTATTGTAGAATTAAATTCATAAGTATTTAAGAATCCTCCTTCATTAAATCCACTTTTTACTGATGAAGTACTCCCATTATATAAATACTTATTTGTTGAATCAATAAATAATTTATATTTACTAGATTTAGTAATATAGTTATCAGTATTTTTAGTTGCTTTACTATAATTAGCATATACTGATGCTGCTTTTACATTAGTTATCAAAAGTAATAAAACTAATAAAATATTTAATTGTCTTTTTAACTTCCTCATATTCTTCACCTATTATAAATATTATCAAATTTAATACAAAATTTCAATCAAAAAAGCGTAAATAATTACGCTGTCTTGTTTATTTACAACTACTACTAAATGATGAACTAAATGTGTCTCCTGTTATTATAATTGTAATACCTGTTTGTTCATTATCGCATTCTGTATTATTAACAGGATTTGTAAACATTGTTGTATCATATCCTAATTCTTTTAAGCTCTTTAGTGATATATAATATTCATTTTCAGCTCTTTTATAATTTATATATTGCTTTTCATTATAAATTTTTAATGAGTAATCCATTAGTGCTGTATCTACTTTACTATCGAATTCTTTTTTTATTTCTTCATCAGTTTTACCACATCCTGTAAGTAATAATACTGATATGATCGATATTGCTAATGTTAATATTTTCTTCATATTCTCTCCTTAATCGCAATATACTGCTATCAAAATAGGATATTCTTTATACTCTACTTTTTCTACATTATCAATGTCAAAGTAGACACCTGTTTTTTCGTGATCACATACTTTTTTAGTAATTGGACCTATCATTTTTGTATCATCAAAGTTATAATCACTAACCATCTTAGTTAAACTTATAAAGTATTTTCCATCTACTTTTGGATATTTAGTATATTCTTTTGATGTATACATTTTAACTCCAAAGTCATATAGTTTTCTATTTATATCAAGTTTTGTAAGTACATCTGGTTCAACATATTTTGTTGTTTTAGCAGGTTGTGTTGTTGTAGATGTATTATCATTTGTGGCAGGTTGTTTTTTACAACCTACCATCAAGAATAAACACATTGTTATTATTAATATTTTTTTCATTATAACTCCTCTCCATGGAAACTAATTGTTACTTCACCATTTGAAGTTCTACTTCCATAGCTTTCACTTGTATTTTTCATACCTGAATTAAATATGTTAGTTCCACCATAACCTGGCTTATATGAATTTGTTCTTTGATCACATCCATAGCTACATGTGTTATGCCCTGTTAAACATGCATCATACCTTCTATCACATCCATATTCGCATTCGTAATCGTAAGATGCACATGGGTCATAACGTTCTCCTACACAGTATCCTGAGCATGATTTACATACGCTTCCACTATTTCCACAAGCTGGCCAACTTCCACATGACCAAACTTTTCTATCACTACCACAGTTTACATTTTCAGTTGAATCATATGAAGAGCCATATTTTCCATTATGACAAGTTGTACAAACTGATCCACCTCCGCCTCCATATGTGTATGATTCATATCCGCCTTGGCACACTCTAGTTTGAGTATAACATGAACTACAGTTATAATCTTCATATCCGCCTCTACATGTATTTTCACCATAGTAGCAACTACTACAATTAACTTCGTAATGGTAATCATAACTTGATCCACCACCGCCGCCATTTGTTCCGTTAGTTCCAGCATTGCCACCAACGCTAGCGCCACCTTTACCAGAACCATTTCCACCGGCAGTACCAGAAGTTCCTCCTCCACCACCAGCTGCAGCTAATAATATTGTTCCATTCTTTTTAACAGTAGATGATCCACCACCATAATATTGGCCAGTACCTCCACCATTATATCCTTTAGCAGTACCAGTATTACTTCCAGCACCACCTGTATTGATTGTAAGAGTATCACCCTTATTTAAATATATAGTACCTGTTGCTTTTGAACCTTTTCCTCCTGAATTTTCACCTTGAGCACCATATCCAGTAATTGTATAGTATCCACTATACTGAACATTATATGTTTGATTTGAAGCTACAAAAGTAAATGTTTTATTACTTGGCTTACCATAAGTAACAGTACAAGTTGTATCTTTTATAATCTTTTTAACTGTTATTGTTTTTGGTACATATGTTCCGTTTTGTGAGTTAGTACAACTAACTGAATCATATGCGTATCCTTTTGTAGGTGTTATTGTTGTACTTAAATCATCTCCTGCTTCACCAGTTATTTTTGAACTAGCAGCAGTACCATTATTAACAACAATGTTAGCAGCAACATCCATACCTCTATATCTAACAGAGCAAGTGGCATCTCCCTTTAAATTTTCTAACACTAATTTATTATCTTCTACTTTATAATTACCTACAGTAGAATCACAAACTAAATCTCCTGTTTTACCTTTAAAAATATAATAACTTTGATCTGGAGTAATAGTATAAGTTTTATTATATCCAATTACTATTTCTTCAATAGTATCTTTACCAGATATTTTAGCATTAACAAGTTTAATTGTAACCTTAAATTCTGGTATTATAAACATCCATGGATTACTACGACTACCATTTCCAGTAACTCTAGTTTCTGGAATGATAAGTTCACTGATTCTTGATTCAAGACTATTGTCTTTACTAATAGTACTTATCTTTCTAACATCAATTGTATCTACATTATTACCAGTTTCTGTCATTGTAAAGTATCTAGAACCTGTTATTAAATATGAATCTTTATTTGCATCCATAGAAGCATTAAATTCATATGTATTTAGAAAACCACCCTCATTAAATCCAGTTTTTACTTCTAGAGTACTGCCATTATATAAATACTTATTCGTTGTATCAATAAATAATTTGTATCTGTTAAATTTAGTAATATAAGTATCAGTATTTTTAACAGCTTTACTATAATTAGCATAAACTGAAGCAGCTTTAATATTTATTACTGAAAGTAACATAATTAATATTAAGCCTAAATATTTCTTTAACCCTCTCATATTATCACCTATTATAAATGATAACAAATTTATATTAAAAAAACAATAATTTGAATGAAATTTCATGTAAAAAAAACTTACTTCAATGAAATAAGTTTTTTAATAATTTTTATTTTCTAGTAGCTATTTATAACATGTTAAATTGCTACCATTTCCACTATAGTTGTTCCATCCTGATGGACAATAATACATAGGACTTACTATAACACTGCATTTTGTCTCTGATGCGATATTACTTATTGTAGCCACATTATTAGTAATTGTACCAATACTACCATTTGTACAAGTTATTTTAGAATTCTTAAATTCATGATTATTATTTGGTGTTAAATTAAATGTTGCATTATTAAAATAATTAACTTAACGACCATAGAAGTTGGCATAGTGTTTCAATTTGTTACGCTCGTAATTACATTATATTTTCTTATTTCCTATTTAGCATAAACAGTTGTTATTTCAACTATATCATTACTTCTAACTTCTTTAGCATATCCTCTATCAAAATACCATCCTTTAAAGTCATATCCAGTTTTTATTGGTATAGGTAAATCTCCATATTTTTCTAATATGGTAACTTTTTAAAAAATAAGTATTTAAAAACTTTTATCCATTTTAGATAAAAGTTTTTTATATCATTATATAATTATATTTATTTAATTTTTCTACATTCAAGATAGAATCTCTTATCATCTGAGTGTCCCATACTAAATGTTTTTCTTGGAAGTGCTCCGTCTAATATAACTGATTTAAATAAATCACTCTTTTCCATTTTAGGAAGTAAGAATCCTATATTATTTTGTTCACTACCCATTTTTCTAGTAACATCATCACCATGAATATAATCTATTTTACCAGCAAATTCTGTTAAATATTCATCTAAGAATTTTTGAAGAGTTCCTACAGCTAAATTACTAGTTGGATCTTCAATATATATTTCTCTTTCACCAGCACTAGTTATATATGTTAATTTTTGACCATTACCATCTGTATTAATTTGAAATTTTTCATATAATTTAGTAAGTAAATGTTCAACATCACAATCAAATATAACTCTGTGAATTGGTTCAAAATCTAGAGCTTCACTATGAATATTAACAAGTTCTACAAGAGCATATCTAGCTGGACTATTTTTAGCTGCTTCTTCACCTATTTTTTCTTTTAATTCTTCATAACAAGCTTTAGCAGTAGCAAGGCTATGATTCCCATCTCCCATTGCATAAACGCATGGAGCAGTTTCATTAATACCATACTTATTATTAAAGTATTCAAGTTCTCCTAAAGCTTCAAGTTTCTTTGTTACTTCATCTATTGCTGAATCATTTAATTTATATCCTTTAGAATGTCCACCATTCATCATTAAATCAAAATCATAAACAATATCTTCTTCTGTAACTTTATTCTTTAATGATTCAATTATTTCTTTCTTTTCATCATCAATAAGTATCATAATATGAGGTAATTCAAGTGGAGCATCAACTCTTACTTTCTTTCTAGGTGGAATTCTTTCAATAACAGTTTTTTCAGTAGCTCTTACTAAACTCTTACTACCAACATTATAATCATAACTATCTAAGTCAATCATACCAATTAATCCTTCACGAACTTTACCAGTTGAATCAGTTCTTTCAAGATAAATCATAGTGTCATGTAATGTTTCAAATAAATCATCATTAAGATAATTATTCATTGTTTCATTAATCTTTTTTATTCTATCCTCTACATCTTCATTTTCAAGATATACTTCAGGTAAAATAATATTATATGTTGAAGGGTTATTACCTACTAATTCTTTTACTTTATCCCAATATTCAGGTTGACTTGTATATTGATCACAAGCAATAACACTCCATAAATTATAGTTAACTCCTTTTTTAGGAATTAAAATATCACATTTTTTAAATGGTACTTCCATATTTTCATCTCCTTATGAATATTTTAACACATTAAAAAAGAGTTTCAACTATTTTTGAACTCTTAATTATAATTTGCTAAAGTTTTTTCAATAATTCTTTTAATATCTCTTTCATTAAATGGTTTAGATAACAAATCAACTATTGGATAATTAAATGCTTCACTTACTTGTTCTCTTGTATCATTGCCTGTTATTATTGATACAGGAATTTTAACAAATAAATTATTTTTTTTGAAATATTCAAGTACTTCAAATCCATTTACATTTGGCATATTTAAATCAAGTAAACAGCATTTAATTTTATATCCATCTGGTGAATTAACTGCTTCAATTGCTTCTGCTCCATCATGGGCAATCATACATTCATATTTATCATTGAATATTTTTTTAATAAAGTTTGCTACTAGATTAGAATCATCTACTATAAGTATTGCTTCATTTTTAACTTGATTAGTCATATCAGCTATTAAATCATCTTGTATTTCCATTCCTAGATACTTTTTAGATACATTTATCATTCTTCTTGTTTCATTTATAAGTTTAGTATAATTATCATAAATGAACATTATATCATTTGCTTTACTTTTTAGTTCAAATTGATAAGCTAGTTCTGCTAAATCAACGAATCCTAAATATCTAGCGTCACTTTTTAATGAATGAACTTCTATCGCATAATTAGGCATATCGCCTGTTTCTCTAAATCTTTTTAGTGCTGAAAGTTTTCCTTCAATCATGTCTAAAAAGTCTTTTAGGGTTGCATTATACATTTCCATATCACCAAAAAGTTCTAATGCTTTTTCTATATTAACTCCATTTGATATTAATAAATTAACGTCTTCCATTTTCCTACCTGCCTTACCTTACATACATACATTATAACATATTTTTTTACTTCTTCAAGTACTTTTTCATTACTCTATTTAAGTCTTCTTTAATAATTGGTTTACTTAAATAATCATTAAATCCTCTATTTATATATTCTTCTTTCATTCCTGTAATTGCATTAGCCGTTAAAGCAACGACTGGTGAGTTGAATGTTTCTATTTCTTTTAGTTTTTGAAGTGTTTCAGTACCACTCATTCTAGGCATCATATCATCAAGTAATATTAAATCATATTTATTGTTACTTACTTTATCTAAACACTCACTACCACTACTTACTAGTGTAATATTACATTTATATGCTTTTAGAAGTCTTTCAGCAACTTTAAGATTTAACATATTATCATCTACTACAAGTATATTTTTACCACTAGCATCAATTATTTCATCAGTTTTTTCTTCTGTTTCTTTTTCTTTCATTACTTTAGTAAGTTCTTCATTAGTAAGCATTCTTTGATCAAGTGATATAGTAAATATACTACCTTTTCCATATATACTTTGTACTACTATTTTTCCCCCCATCATTTCAACAAGTTTCTTAGTAATCGCAAGTCCAAGTCCAGTTCCTTCAGTAGTAGTTTGTTTTTCAACACCAAGTCTTTCAAATTTAGTAAATAATTTATCTATACTTTCTTTTTTAATACCAATACCTGAATCTTCTACACTTATAATTAATCTTATGATGTTATTTTTTTGAATACTATTTATTCTAAAATCAATATAACCATCTTTCGTATATTTTGCCGAATTAGTAAGTAAATTAATTATTATTTGTTTAACTCTAACACCATCACCATATAAATATTCTGGTATTGATTCATCATAGTTATATCTAAAATCAATAGGCTTTTCACCTATTCTAGCCTTAGTAAGTAAGATAAGTTCTTCATACATTTTCTTAAAACTATAAACTGAATCAATAATTTCAAGTTTATTTGCTTCAATTTTAGAAATATCTAAAATACCATTAACAAGTTCAAGTAGTGTATCGCTTGCCATAATAATATTTTTAACGTCACCCTTAGCGTCATCGCTTACTCCATCATTTTCAAGTAAGCTATTACTAAAGCCACATATAGCATTAAGAGGTGTTCTTATTTCATGAGACATACTACTTAAAAAATCAGTTTTAGCTTGATTAGCCTTTACTGCTTCATCACGAGCCTTATTTAATTGTTCAATCATTTTAGCATCCGGATTTTCAATAGTAAAGTACATTACAGCAGTAAGTAATGCTTCTAAAGGTACTACTAAAAATAATGCTGGATTAATAGCTTGTATAATTGTACAAAATGTACCCAAAACGAAAAATAAATATAACGGAATATATTTGCTTTGTTTAGCAAATTTTATTTTACTCAAAAGCACATATATCAAAATAATAACATAAATAAATGATAAAAAATAAGTTACTATAGTAGATATACCATAAGCGAACATAGCTCCATTATCATTAATAGTAAAATTAAGTGGTAGAACCATAATCAAAATAAATTGAAAGAAACCTATAAGTATATTTCTAATAGTACTACTCTTAGAATTAAATAATTTTTCAGAATATAAAGTCGATAATATATAAAGAGTAAATAAATAAGTCCAAAGTAAATTAAAAAATAAATATAGTTTATTCATAATCATTTTCATAGTATAACTACTAGACTTCATCATAAAATATAATATAATTCCAAATGATAATAAAGCCACTGTTTCAATTAATAAATATGAATATATATTATTTTCTTTTTTATTAATTCTTTCTTTACTAAAAAAGACAATACTAAGTAGAAAAGTATAAATCAATTGAGCAAAAGATAACATTATTAAATAATCCATATTATATTCACCTATTTTCTAAAATAATTTTAACACATAATAAAAAAAAGTAAAACTTATAATTTTACTTTTTAAAAATTTTTCTAATTAATGATTGTTTACCACTATTTTTTAAGACTTTATAAGAAAATCCTAAATTACTTTCATAAAATTCAACATTAATAGCATCATTAAAATCAGAAGTTCTTTCTAATTTTTTATAATCAATTTTTGACATACCATTTAGTGGCAATTCTTCTAGAAAAACCCATTTAGAAGGAATATCTCTAGTTGTTAGTTTCTCATCAGCTAACATTTTTTTAACTATTTCTTCAACTATTTCATTGTGATCTAAAGTTACATCTGGATTTACTGTTACAAATGCAACTGGCATACTACCATTCTTTTCATCGTTAAAATAAGAAACAACAGCACAAGATGATACTAAATTATATCCTCTAACTTTTTTCTCAACTTTTCCAGGATGAACTTTATATCCATCATATCTTGAAAAAGCTCTATCGATTCTTTCTAAATGTCTTAAATTTCCATCTTTATTGAAAAGAACAGTATCACCAGTTAAAAAGTATTCTTCTCCATCTATATCTATATATTTATCAGCTTTTGATGGATTTAATTCTTTTTTCATCACAGAAGGTCCTTTAAAAGCTGCTTCACCAACAATAGAATCTTGACCATTAAATTTAACTAATTCATGAGAATCAGAATCTAAAATAGCTATTTCTGTTAATGGTAATGATATTCCAGAATAACCAATTATATTATTTTTATCACAGTTAGTATAAGTACCACAACCACCAATTTCAGAAAGTCCATAACCTTTTGATAATTTGCACTTACAATTATGAGCTTTTAACCATTCATCAACAAATAATTCATCTTCAATATCTAAACTAGCACCACCAGCTACAATACAATCTAAAAATGAAAAATCAGCATTTTTTAAACTTGAATCCTTTGCCATAGCTAAAAACCATGCAGGATTACCAAAAACTATATTAGGTTTCATTTTATAAATTAATCTACCTACTTTTGAAATATCAAACTTAGCAACTTCTTGTAACTCCATTCCAAAAGTTAATCCCATATGTGAACAACAAGCTGATCCATAAGCAGCAAAATATGGTAAAATATGAAGAATTTTTTTACTAGGCTCAAAACTTAAATTCGCAAGTTCATGTTGATATGCAATACTATTCATATTTTCATTAGTAATAACAATAGGATTTGGAATCCCAGTACTTGATCCAGAAGAATGAGTAATTATTGAAGGTGTATCAGGAACATATATTTCATCATTAAATAATGTATACCTAGAATTATTAATAGCATCTTCATAATCATATATTTGTAACCTACCATAATTATTTTCTTTATCTCTACTAAAAATGCTATTTTTAAGTTCAACAATTTTTTTAACATTTTTTGGAGCAGATAATAAAGCAGGAACAGTTATAATTTTCTTAACATTTGTTTTCTCATTTAATTCATTAATATTTTTATCAATTAAATCTTTAGATAACATATCTAAAACAATAATACTACTAACATTTTCATTATTTATCATTTCAATTAAAGTAGATGGTTTTGTTCTAGGATCTATAAAATCACATACTATTCCAAGTCTATTGCAAGCATATTGAATATAAGCTGTTTCCGGAATATTAGGCATTAGTACCCCAACTCGCTCTCCTTTAGAAATTCCAATTGCTTTTATAGCCTTAGCTGTTTCATAAACTTTTTCAAAAAAGTTCTCATAACTAATATTATTTCCGATAAAAGAAAATGCTATATTATCATAATCACCTTTAAACTCACTTTTTAAATAATCATAAGCTGTTTTTTTATATTTTTTTTCATCAATCATTGGCTCACCATATCGTAAACTTGATTTAGTTTCCAATGAAGTATCTTTAAATTCCATAATCCTACCCCTTTATTTGCCTAGATTATACCATTTTTTAATAAAATAATAAAGATAGCTGTTGACAAAATGTATCAATTGTGTTACAATACATAGCCATGAAGAAGATGTATGATTATATAAATTATATTGAAGTAGATAAAACTCCTAGTGAATTATATCAAGATTTTTTAAAAGACTTTGTATCATTCAGAAAGGAAAATAATCTAACTCAAGAATTATTAAGTTTATATTCAAATGTAGGAAGGGTTAAAATAGCTAGAATAGAAAGCAATATGCATTCACCTACTGTTAAAGCAATGATGGATATTTTAGGTCCTCTTGGATATACACTTAAAATTGAAAAGGTTGAAAAGAAGAATAGAAAGGAAAATAAAGACTGCCTAGAAAATAACTAGACAGTTTTTATTTTATACATTAGTTATTAGAAAAATACAATTCCGCTCTATCATATTTTCCAGTATGATAAAGTTCATAATTATTATTAGTATATTCACTTATTACTTTAACCCAAAATTTTTCAGCTATTTCAGATTTAGGTACAGCTTTAATAGTCCATTTGCCTTTATAAAGAGCAAATGCTTTAATAACAGATATTGTACCAACTTTCTTATTCTTATAATTATTTAATACAAACATTTCACTTATTTCATAATTACTTTCACCATTATTATCAATAAGAATAAACCCCAATATATTATTATCAGATTTTATAAAATAAGCAAAATCATTATTAAAATATTTATCTAAATCATATTTATATTCACACTTTTCTGAATCAAAATCAAGTGGAAAATAAATAGATAAATCATGTAAATATAATTGTAATAATTTTTCTAACTTTTCTTTTTCATTTTTATTAACTTTTATTAATTCAATGGTCATTTTTACTCCAAAGTAATTATATTTTTATTTTATAACATATTAATTCTTTTAATGATTTCTTCTTTTCCAAGTAATTTCATTATTTCATATAAATCAGGAGTATTAGATTTAGTAGTAACAGCTACTCTTATAATTGTACTTATATCAGCAACACTACCTTTAAAGTCTCCTGGATTCTTTTTATATTCTTTAATATTTGATGCATAACCAAATAATTCACATAATTCTTTTACTTTATTAAACCATGTTTCTTTGTCATCATCATCACTATAATATTTATCAACATAAGTATTTAATATATTTTTTATTTCAACCATATTAGTGATATTTTTCCATTCATAATCTCTATGTCTTATTTCAAATACATCACTATACATATACCAAATTAAGTCTTCAATCATCTTATAATATGCAATATCTTTACGAGGTTTTTCTTGTTCCCTTTCAATATTTAAAATGCTTTCATAGTATGATGGGTCTTTTTCAATTAATTTCCTTAGTGTCTCACTATGACCTTTTGACCATTCATATGTTTTTTCATATAGTTCATGAGCACTCATATGAGAAATTACATCTTTAGAAATATTATTAAGTTTTTCTAAATCATAAAGTCCTCCACTTGATGACATCTTTGCTGGATTATATTGAAATTCAGTCCATGCCTTAGAAGGATTCTCTCTATGCCACTCTTCATAATTAGAATTAATTATTGTCATTAATGATTCAATAACAGCAAGGGCTGGATAACCAAGATCAGTATAATATCCCATTGATGCTTCTGGATCTTTTCTCTTACTTATTTTACGAATACTATTTCCTTCTTTTTTAATAATAAGAGGCGTATGAACATATTTATATCTAGGTCTTTCAAAACCAAATGCATCATAAAGTTCAACATGCTTAGGCGCACTACTAAGCCACTCTTCTCCTCTTATTATATGAGTTGTACCCATTAAATAATCATCTACAACATGAGCAAAATGATATGTTGGAAGTAAGTTATCACTTTTCATAATAACGAAATCTTCATCATTTTCAGATAATTCAAGCTCACCTTTTACTTCATCTATAAATTTAAATTTACGTTCAAAATCACCCATTGATTTAAATCGAATAACATAGTCTTTACCATCTTTAATATTTTGAATCATTTCATCAACTGATAGATTTCTACATTTAGCATATTTACCATAATAACCAGTTCTTTGTTTTTTATGATCTTGCATCACTCTTAATTCATCAAGTGTTTCTTTAGTACAGAAACAAGGATAAGCTCTTCCTATTTCTATTAAATATTTAATAAACGCATGATAAATTTCTTTTCTCTCACTTTGTACATAAGGCCCATAATTACCAATTGTTTTTCCATCAAGTTCATATTCATCTGGTAATAATTCATAGTATTCTAATGCTTCTTTAATTAATTGAACTGCTTCTTTAACTTCTCTTTTTTGATCAGTATCTTCAATTCTTAAATAAAATATTCCATTATTATTTCTAGCAATCAAATAATCAATTATTGCTTGATATATTCCACCAATATGAACATATCCAGTTGGACTTGGAGCAAATCTTGTTACAACCATTCCATTTCTACTAGGATACATATTTTCATAATCTTTTATAGTTTTATTAATATTTGGAAATATTAAATCTGCTAAATCTTTATTTGTCATATAACACCTCTTTTTTTCTAATAGTAGTATACAATAATTATTAGTATTTCACAAGAACAAAATAAAAAGCTCTGCGATTCACAGAGCGAATTATCATATGGCGGAGACAGAGAGATTTGAACTCTCGCACCAGTTTCCCGATCTACACCCTTAGCAGGGGCGCCTCTTCAGCCTCTTGAGTATGTCTCCACGTAGGCACAAATAAATAATACCTTATTCAGAGAGATAAGTCAACATTTTTAAGAAAAAAACTTGTATTATTTACAAATATTTGCTATGATTGATATATATAAAATAGAGGCGATGAAATAAATGAATAATGAAGCACAATTTGAAACTACAGCAATTATTGATATAGATGCAGAGTTAAAGGAACAAGAAAAACAAAAAGAATTATTAAACACTATTAAGATGGAACCTATACTAGAAAAGACAGTTATGGAGGAAGAAACTCCAGTAACTAAAAAGAAAAAGATGATGGAGATAACAGATTATATATTACTTTTCTTAATAGTTGCATTTATTATAATATTTGTACTTGTACTATTCAAGCTTAAATAATGATAAAAGAACTCAATCTTGAGTTCCTTTTATTTACAACTAAAATCATGTTCACGTAATGCACCTTTTACATCATCTTTATTAGTTTTATCTCCAATATAACTAGTAGATAAATCATAATATTCAGTAATGTCTTTTATATTTCTAACATTAATATCTTCAGTTAAATCAATAATACCATTTTTAATATTATATTCAACTTTAACATAAGCACCTTTATCATATGTTTTCTTTTTCTCTTTTAATGTTTCTTCCATTGTATCAATATTTTCAAGACCTTTATCAGTTAATTGATATTTAATATTAGAAACTACTCTTTTAAGTTCATCTTTATTATCAAATATTAGTCTCATATCAATATTGTAATTAAAGTTCTCTGAATTAATATTCTTATTACATTCTACTTCACTTTCAAGAAGATTACAACCTGATAAAAGAGATATAAATAATAATGATAAGATTAATTTCTTTATTTCCATAACATCGCCTTCTTCTTTATAATTCTTATTATATTTAAAATTAATAATGATATAATTGATACAACAATTGATGCACATGATATAACTATTTTAATTATGTTTGTTTTTGATATTTGTACTTTATCATGAGGAACTATAGGTTCGTCTTTTTTTACTTCTTCTATTTTTGATATATTGAATTTATATTCACGAGTACTTCCATCTACTGCTGTAACTATTAGCGTTATTACACTACCATTTTTTAAGTTTTCATTTCCATTTATGATTACTGATGAATCTTTACTTTCTGTTTCATAAGTAAATTCAAGTGATTTTTCATTTTCTATTGTTATATTATATAATACAATATCTTTATCAAAATTTATTTGATAATTTTTAATACTTAGTGATTTTAAATAATTGTTTGGTACTACTTCATTACTTTTTACTATTCTTGTAACTTTTAATACATAGTTTTTACTACTGCCATTTTCTGCAGTAACTTTTATATTGATAGTATTTACTCCTTCTTTTAATTTGTAATTGCCAAATCCAGTTACTTTAGATTTATTATCTTCAGTACTACCACTAACATTTATACTTTCTACTTCATTTTTAACTGTTAATGCATATTCAGTAGTTTTCTTATTAAATTTAAATTCACCACTACTTATACTTAATTCTTTTAAATAATTATTTCTACTTCTATTATCTTCTCTAGTAACAATAATTTTATAGTTTTTTTCTACTTTGCTTTCGCTTTTGACCTTTATTAAGATTGTATTCTTTCCATATTTTAGATCGACTGTTCTATTACCATAACCACCTACATAAGAAGATTTATTACTTGTAAGTGTTGAATTAATAGTTATTTTACTAGTAGTAGATGGTACGCTTAATTTATAAGATGTAGTATTTTTATTAAATTCAGGATTTAGTTTATAATCAGTAATAGTTAATGTATCAAGTGTATTTGTTTTATCACGATTATCTAGTCTATTAATATTTATTTTATATACTCTTCTTATTCCACTTTCACTTATTACTTCTATATTGATAACATTATTACCATATTTTAAGTCATATGATTTAAGACCATTTACTTTAGCAGAAGAATCTGTAAGTGTTCCTGTAAACGTTATACTATTTTTATCATAATTGAAGCTATATTCTGATTTATTACTATCAAAATTGCTTAAATAATTACCTTCTTTTACTTTTAATGAACTAAGTGTATTTACATTAGATTTAACTCTTATTGTAACATTTTTATCATTTATATCTACTGATTGTATATTGGTATTATCTCCATCGTTAGTAATTGTTATATCTTTAATATTAAACTTAGCATTACCTGTTGCGGGCATTTCTATTTTAAGAGTTCCTATTTCACTTTTGCCACTAGATGGATTATTTTTTTCAAGGACTGCTCCATTACTTTTTATAGAATGTACTTTATAATCATTATTATTTATAAATGAATTATATTTACCACTTGTAAATTCATATTTAAATTGTATACCTCTTGCTTTAAAGTCTTTAGCATTTAATTTAATCTTACATTCAACTACTTCTAAGGAAGAAGCACTGCTTGGGCAATTTATATCCATAGTAGCAGTAAGTGCTTTAGTACTTGTTAAAATTATCATAAAGCAAAATATACTAAATAATATTTTTTTCATATTCCTCCTAAAATCCATCTTCTGGACTCAATATATAATTAGATATTTTAATAACATCTACTATATCTATTCTTTTATTATTATCAACATTAGCTGCTCTATGTTGTAAATCATTACTATTATAAGAAGTATCAAGTATATAATTAGCACACATCATAGTATCAACAATATTTACTTTACCATCACCATTAATATCGCCATAGATTACAAAATGATAATCTTTACTTGTAATATTATTACTTACTTTAAGATAGCCATTTGTGCCAATATAATTATTACTACTTAATTTCTTATTCTTACTATCATAAAATTCATAAGATAGCTTAGAATCAATAGTGATATTATTAATTATATCACTAACTTTATTATTATCACTACTAATAAATATAATATTGTTATTGAAGTCATACTTATTAACTATAATATTTATATCAGATATAATTATATCACTTTTAGGAAAACTTATTAAATATAATGAATTAGATGAACTAAATGTCCATATATTTTTATCATATAAATTAAAACTATTATAATTATATATATTACTTAAAATATTATTATTACTATTTGTATATGATAAATTACTATAATTAAATGTTGTACCTATTATATTTTTTATATTACTATAAGTATTATTATTAGATATATTAAGTGTTGCATTAGAACTTGATATAAATAATAATCCAATTAATGATCCTGTGTATATATCGTATGTTCCATTTATATTAGAATCGTTTATAAATGTGTTTTTAATTGATATATTTTTATTACTATTAACTATTAAATTACCTAGTAATCCACCTGTATTATCATTACCATTAACATCCCCATTAATAAGGATATTGTTAATATTTATATCATTTTCTGCTTGTCCTGATAAGGTACCTACACTATTATATCCTTTTATATATGAACTATCTATTTCTATATTATTAAGTGTACTATTAGATATAAGAGAGGCTAAGACTCCACTATATAATGTTTCACTATCAATTATATCTATATTAAAATTATATAGTTTTAGATTAGTTACCTTAGCATCTTTTAATTTATTAAATAAACCTCCTACGTATGAATTTAAATTACTTATAGTATGATTATTACCATCAAGTTTACCATTAAAATCAAGTGGAACAAATCCTTTACCACTATTATAATAATAGCCATTATTACTAGTAGTAGAATATTTTAAATCAATATCATTCATTAATTTAAAATAATCATAAGAATTACTTAAATATTTTAGATCTTCTAACTTTTTAATAAGATAAGGATTATCTAATGTTCCACTACCCTCTAATGAAGATTCATCATATTCATAATCAACAAAGCCATTAGAATTTATTTCTATATGGAAATTAGTATTACTTAATACTATATTTAATTTAAGAGTAAAATTAGAATAATTATTTATAAGATTAACATTCTTAATAATAGAGAAATTACTTGATATATCTTTATTATTTGAATCTATTACTTTTACTTCATAATTAGTACCTGATAAGATATTTTTACTTATTAAATGATATTTAGTTACATTACCTACTTTATTATTAAATGTATCTTTTGTTTTAGTATAGTATTTTTCTTCTTTATTGGTATTAGATGTAAGTATACTTAAGTTATATGTTATATTATCATTATTAGTAACATATACATATAAGTTTCCATTAGTATTTGTATTAAAGTCATCAATATCAAAATAATTAACTCCATAGTGTAAGTCCTCTGTTCTTGGTGATGTTTTAGTAGTAGTGCCATCACTTATTTTAATAGTAAGTTTAGATTTATTACTACCCTTATATAATACTTTTATTCCTTCTACTTTTTCTCTTTCATTTCCTATAAAATATGTATATGTTTCTGTTTTATTATTAGTAGTTTTATTTAAATATTCAGTATAGTTATAATTATATGTTTTGAAATTAACATTTTTAACACCTATTAAGTAATTATAAACATCTACATCATAATATGATATATAGAAGTAATCAACGTAGTCTCCCCATGAGTTCATAGCAAGCCATGAACCTTTTAATACATTTCCATTATATGTAATGCTTCCATAGTTATCATCCCACCCTATTATACTAATAGCATGACTACTAGCAGCATAATCAGTATAATTTTTACTTCCATCATTATAAAGTAAATTAGTATCTTTATTATAGAAGTCTGAAAATATACCAGTAGCAATAGCTCCATAATTAACTAAATGATTTTTAATATCTTTAGTATATGTAGATAACATTGTTTTAACAGTACTTATATCATATTTTTTAAGAGAATTTTTAATATCAAAAGATGGAAACCATAAAGCATCACGTATATCTAAGACAGTATTAACACTATCTATATATTCACTCATTCTTTTTTCTTTATAACTAGTAAAATAGTCCCCAAAATAATTTTCAGTAACAGGACTATATCCATAATACCAATAATTAAGTACATTAACAACTGAATTGCCTTCACCAAAGTTCTTAGTATCCCCTAGATATCTTGATACATAGTCCATTTGATTTTCACTAAAATTATATTCAGAATAACCTTTCTTAAGTAAATATGATTCTAAAGTATTATTAGTACTAAAAGCCCAACATAAACTAAGGTTCTTTTGATTATCAATAGTTGGAATATTTCTTTTACCTGAATCATTTCTTAAATCAAAAGATGGTAAACTACTACTAAAAGTTCTAGGACTAAGATTACTATTAAAATAATTTCTAGATATAATATCATATTCATTTAATGTTTCACTAGGTACTAAACTAACATTAGATTTATCAGTAAGATTAATATATTCTTTATAAAGAGGATTTTCTACTATAGATGCATCTATATAAAAAGATAAAAAGAAAGTAATAAATACAATAAATATTTTCTTAAAATACTCTTTCATAAGACCACCTATTCTATTAAGTATTTTACTATAAATGACTATCTAAAGTCAATGTAAACAAAATGTAATATATTCAAATTAAGATATGTTTTTATGATAAAATAGATAGGTATAAAAGGAGTAAAATAATATGAACGAAAATATAATTAATGATATTTCAAATGAATTAAATATCAAAACAGAACAAGCTAAAACAGTTCTAAAACTATTAGAAGAAGGAAACACTATTCCATTTATCGCAAGATATAGAAAAGAAGCAACTGGTGCTTTAGATGAAGAACAAATAAGAAAGATAAATGAAGTATATGAATATCAAGTAAACTTACTTAAAAGAAAAGAAGATATTATAAGACTTATAGATGAAAAAGGCCTTTTAACAGATGAAATAAAGAATAATATAATGAATGCTAAAAAGTTAGTTGAAGTAGAAGATATTTATGCTCCATATAAAGAGAAGAAAAAGACTAAAGCAACTGAAGCAATTAAGAATGGTCTTGAACCTCTTGCTAAAATAATAATGAGTTTCCCTACTACATTTAATGATGAATCAGTAAAGAAATTCTTAAATGATAATGTTAAAACAATTGATGACGCTATTACTGGTGCTAAATATATAATTGCTGAATGGATAAGTGATAATGCATATTATAGAAAATGGATAAGAAGTTATTTCTTCAAGAATGGTGTTATTACTTCAAAACTTAAAAAGAAAGATGCTGATGCTAACAAAACATATGAAATGTATTATGATTTCACAGAACCAGTTAAACATATAAAACCACATAGAGTTCTTGCGATTAATAGAGGTGAAAATGAAAAGATATTATCAGTAAATATTGAAGTTAATAATGAAGAAGTATTATCATATTTAGAATCAAAGATAATTAAAAAAGATTCACCTGTTAAAGATATAGTTATTGATGCAATAAAAGACAGTTATAAAAGACTTATATTTCCATCAATGGAAAGAGAAATTAGAAGTGAACTAACAAGCCAAAGTGAAGATGCTTCTATTGAAGTATTTAAAGGTAACCTTGAAAATCTATTATTAATCGCACCTATGAAAAATAAAAGAGTTCTTGGATTTGATCCAGCATTTAGAACAGGTTGTAAATTAGCAGTAGTAGATGAAACATCTAAGGTACTTAATATTTCAGTTATATATCCACATGAACCACATAATAAATGGAATGAAGCAAAAGAGACTATAAAAGATTTAATTAATAAATATAAAATAGATATTATCGCTATAGGTAATGGTACTGCTTCAAGAGAAAGTGAGAAGTTAGTAAGTGAAACTCTAAAAGAAATAAATAATTGTAAATACGCTATTGTATCAGAAGCAGGAGCCAGTGTTTATTCAGCAAGTAAACTAGCTATAGATGAATTTCCTGATTTAACAGTTGAAAAAAGAAGTGCTGTATCTATCGCAAGAAGACTTCAAGATCCACTAAATGAACTTGTTAAAATAGATCCTAAATCAATAGGTGTTGGTCAGTATCAGCATGATGTTTCACAAAAGAAACTTGGTGAAAGCCTAGACTTCACAGTAGAAAAATGTGTTAATAATGTAGGTGTTGATATTAACACTGCTTCCCCTTCTATACTTAAATATATAAGTGGTCTTACTAAATCAGCAATTGATAAGATTATTAAATATAGAGAAACAAATGGTAAGATTAAATCAAGAGAAGAAATCAAAAAGAAAAAACTTCTAAGTGATAAAGCTTATGAACAGTCAATAGGTTTCATGAGAATTGCTGATGGTACTAATCCACTTGATAAAACAAATATACATACAGAAAGTTATGATAAAACATTAAAATTATTAGATTACCTAGAATTATCAACAGATGATCTTGGTACTGAAAAATTAATTAATAAGTTAGATAATATTAATGAACATGAAGTATCAAAAATGTTAGATATAGATTTATATACTCTACATGATATAATTGATTCATTAAAAAGACCTAATAGGGATTATAGAGATGACTATCAAATGCCAATATTAAAAAGTGATATTCTTACCATCGATAATTTAACTCCTGGTATGAAATTAGAAGGTACAGTTAGAAATGTAGTTGACTTTGGTGCTTTTATAGACATTGGACTTCACAACGATGGACTTGTTCATATTTCTAAAATCACTAATAAATATATTAAACACCCAAACGAAGTATTAAGTGTTGGTGATATAGTTACTTGTTATGTTATTGATATAAATAAAGAAAAAGAAAAAGTATCATTATCACTTATTAATCCAATAGAAAAGTAGGAAATCATTCCTACTTTTTAAATGTATTAATCATGTTAGTTTGCTCACCATAACTTTTATTTTTATACCCTATTGGTTTACTTTTATCAAAGTCAGGTGGTGTTATTGGCTTACTCTTACGTACAACACGAGCATTATCATTAAGATTATTAAGTCTATAAACATCAGCTTGATTATAAGGAGATAACTTCTCTACTTTTTCTCCTTGAAATGTTTCATCTTTACCTTCTAATTTTTTCTTAATGACAACATATATACTACCAAGTATCAATAATATAACACCTATCACAACAACTATAATATAATTATCCATAAACATACCTCATTTAAATAATATCATATTTGTTATCTTTTTGAAATACCATTTTCACTCTATTTAGCTGTAAAGTATCCTGGACTACTTCTTCCACCATCTATTCTAGCATATGTTTTATCACGATAAGATTTATTATATTTTGTTCCTGCTCCACCTACTAGATTAGTACTTTTTTCAAACATACTTGTACTACTCGTTACAGAGGTAGTTACAAATTTGCTACTAGCATATATAGTTTTAAGATTTGTCATATAGGCAAACATAACTTCCATATTTGTTACATTACTTGTATCAAAATGACTTACATCTAATGTTGTTGCTTGACTTTTCCAAAACATACCTTGCATATTTGTTACGTTTGATGTATCAAAATTGCTTAAATCTAAGGTTGTGGCTTTACTATCACAAAACATACATTGCATATTTGTTACGTTTGATGTATCAAAGTTGCTTACATCTATGATTGTGGCTTGACTATGTTGAAACATACCTTGCATATTTGTTACGTTTGATGTATCAAAATGGCTTACATCTATGGTTGTGGCTTGACTATTACCAAACATAACGTTCATATTTGTTACTTTTGATGTATCAAAATGGCTTACATCTATGGTTATGGCTTTGCTATTCCAAAACATACTATTCATATTTGTTACGTTTGATGTATCAAAATGGCTTACATCTATGGTTGTGGCTTGACTATCACAAAGCATACATTGCATATTTGTTACGTTTGCTGTATCAAAATTGCTTAAATCTAAGGTTGTAGCTTGACTATGTTGAAACATACCTCCCATATTTGTTACTTTTGATGTATCAAAATGGTTTAAATCTAAGGTTGTAGCTTGACTGCTAGAAAACATACCTCCCATATTATATACATTTGATGTGTTGAAATTACTCAAATCTATTCTCAATGCTTGACTATCCCAAAACATATATGACATTGAAGTAACTGGTTTATCATTAATATATGTACAAAGTTTGCTTGTCACTGCGTCAGTACTTGCTTTATCAGTTAGCTGTACACCCCAACCATTATTAGTTATATCACTCCAACCTAAGCCAGAACTTGCAGACGCTCCTTGTTGTTTATAAGCATAAGTATACTGACCATTATTATAATTAAGTCCTTGTGTTAAAGTGCTATTTGTTTTACAAAAATATGTATTTGTACTTGTATCGGCCAATGTTATCTCACTATATGTTGAAGGTGTTGTTATATCTTCTACTGTATTTGTAATATACCCACCCTTCATAGTTAATGCTATATTTTGAGAAGAAGTACTACTATTTGTGATTTGTAGTTTTATTGTATTAGAATTACTACTTGTTACTGAATCATTTGGCTTATTATATGTAGTTACTACTTCATTAGTATCTTTTGTTGATTCGTAATACTTAACTGTAATATTTGTATTCTTTAAATAAAGTAATTTATAATAAGTATCAACTGGATTTAAATTATTTACTTTTACATTAACAATTGTTGCCCCTGTTGGTACTGTTAAAGTGTTAGTACTACTTCCATTTAATTCTATTGAATATTTAAGTTCTCCGATATACATTTCAGCTGCTTTATGATTGTTTGATGTAACGATATAACTAGAAAAAGTAACACTTAAAAGAATACTTATTCCTATAAGTACTGAAATAATAGCAAAATATTTTTGTAAGAAATTAACTATTCTATTCATGACATTATTATAGCAAATAATACCCCTTCATACAAGCAAACATTTGTTCTTTTTTTGAACATTGAAAAACACCTTGAAAATCAAGATGTTCTTTTTATATTTATTTTGTAACTATTTCCATAGCTTTTCTCATTAATAAATCATACTTGAATAATTCTTTTGAACCGATTTCTTTTTCAAAATCTTCAACGCTCATACCATATTTTTCTGCAGCTTCTTTTAGTCCATCTTCAAGTTCTTTGTCAGTTATTTCTAATTTTTCTTTTTCAACAACTGCATCAACTATTAATCTATAACCTATTCTCTTATTTGCTTCATCTTTTAATGTAGCCTTAAAGTCATCCATAGTTGTATTACAATATTTTAAATAATCTTCTAATTTTAATCCTTGATATTGTAATTTTTCACCAAATTCTCTTACTAATCTATTAACTTCATCTTCAGTCATTTCTTCTGGAATTTCAAATTTAGAATCTTCAACTACTTTATCTAAACATTTGAATAGATATTCGTCTTCATATTGTTTTTCTTTAGAAGCTTTCATATTTTCGCTTACATATTTCTTTAAGTCATCTAAGCTTTCTACTCCACCCACATTTAAGTCTTCAAAGAATTCTTTATTAAATTCAGGTAATACTCTTTCTTTAACTTCTTTAACAGTAACTTTGAATACTACTGGTTTTCCTTTTAATTCTTCACTATGATAATTTTCTGGGAATGTAACATTAACATCTTTTTTATCACCTTTTTTAAAACCAACTAATGCTTCTTCAAATCCAGGAATAAATGTATGAGAACCTATTTCTAATGAATAGTTTTCACCTTTACCACCTTTAAATGGAGTTCCATCTAAGAATCCTTCAAAGTCAATAACAGCAACATTTCCTTCTTTGATTTTAGCTTTATCATCTAAAGTTTTAACTTCAACGAATTGTTCTCTTAAATGACCAAGTTCATGTTCAATTTCTTCTTCAGTTACTTCGATTGGACTCTTCTTAATTCCTAAGTCTTTATATTTTCCAAGTTTTACTTCTGGAGCAGATATTAATGTAAATTCAATAGTAATACCATTTGAATCAATATTCTTAATATCAATACTTGGTGTAGCTGCTGGTGTAATAGTTTCTTTATCGCTTAATAATTTAGCATAAAGAATATCAACTGCTGCATCAATTGCATCCATATATAGACTTTCTACTCCTGCTTTTTTAGTATAAACATCATATGGAACTTGACCTTTTCTAAATCCATCGATTTTTATATCTTTCTTTTTCTTGTCATAAACATCATGTAAACAATTATTCCATTCTTTTTTCTCTAAACTTAATGTATAACTTTTTTTCATATTTCCCTCCTACATACATTATTATATTAAAACACAAAAAAGGATATTTTACTATCCTATTGCTACAATTTTAACACTATATACTCCATCTGGTGAAGCAACTTCTACAGTGTCCCCAACTTTTTTACCTATTATAGCTGCTGCAATTGGACTTTCATTTGAAATCTTATTATTAAATGGATCAGCTTCTTGACTACCAACTATTTTATAGCTTTCAGTATCATCATCATCTTCATACTTAAGTTCTACTTGACATCCAATACCAACTGTACCATCATCTTTTGCTTCATCTATAACAGTAGCATGTTCTAGAGTATATTCTATTTCAACAATTCTTTTCTCTAAATTAGATTGATCTTCTCTTGCTTGATCATATTCAGAGTTTTCTGATAAATCGCCAAGAGCTCTTGCTTCTTTTAGAGTTTGTGTTACTTCTTTTCTCTTTTCAGTTTTTAAATAATGTAATTCATTTTCAAGTTCTAAATAACCTTCACTTGTAAGAAAAACTTCTTTCTTTTTCATGCGAATGCACCTCTTTCTTGTTACCAACAAATGATACTATAAAATGTTCTATTTGTCAAGATATTACTACCCTTAAAATATCATTTTTTTGTACATTGAATGGTATTTTTATTTTAACTATTTCCCCTGGATGAGGAGCAGATTCAGTACTCTCTTTAGCACTATTTATAATATATTCTATATTTAATTTTTGTACACTTGTATTTGGTCCAAAAACTTCTACAGTGTCTCCTACACTAAATTTATTTCTTTGCTCTATAGTTGCTTCTTTAGTATTTTCATTATAATCAAGTACAAGGCCTAAAAAGTCTTTATTACTTACTTCATTTCTACCTGTATAATATTGTCCTTCTACGCCTGGGATTTTATCATAAAATTGTGGTATATTTTCACGATTAGAAACTCTATTTAATATTTTTTTATAATACTCTATATCTTCGTCTTTTAATGTTCCATCAATCTTTTTATCCATTATAGTTCTATATGCATTAGATACAGTTGCTATATAATATAGACTTTTCATTCTACCTTCTATTTTATATGATTCAACTCCAATATCCATAAGATCACTTATATAATCTATCATATTTAAATCTTTAGACGCTATCATAAAGTCTTCATTTGTACCATTATCAAATATAAATCTACATACTTGACTACATCCACCTCTATTAGAATCTCTACGTGTTACATAATTAGAAAGAACACATCTACCACTATAACTTGTACACATAGCTCCATGTATAAATACTTCAAGTTCAGTATCAATATTTTCTTTTATATATTTTATATCATCACGACTACATTCACGCGCTAAAACAACTCTATAAGCACCTAATTCTTTATAAAACTTAACTGCTTCTAAATTAGTAATAGATTTCTGTGTTGATATAAAAAACTTAGTCTTTAAATCTAATTTCTTTATAGCATCAATAACAGCAAAATCACTCACTATGAAACTATCTATACCTATTCTATCTAATTCTAATAAATAATTATCTAAATTACTTAAATCTTCATTATGAAATATCATATTAACAGTAACATATACTTTTTTACCTAAACTATGAGCAAATTTTACTCCTTCTTCTATTTCTTCTAAACTAAAGTTATTAGCATTAGCTCTTAAACTATAATCATAACCACCAATATATACAGCATCAGCACCATATATAAAAGCAAATTTAAGTCTACTTAAGTCCCCAGCAGGTAATAATAATTCATAATTCATTTTAAATCACCTACCTTATATTTAATTTCATTTTCTAAGAAATAATAATCACATAATATAAGATTACATAATTCTTCTCTATCATAATTTTTAATAATCATTTTAGTGGTTATAGGATCTAAATTACTTAAATTAATAATAAGATTCATATTCAAATCTTTTAAATATTTAGAAGCACAAAATATCTTATCATAATATATAACACTTCCATCTTCTTCTTTAACATCTAAAAATGTATTTGAAACAATCTCTCTTAATTTATAATTATTAGTTTCTTCTTTATTATAATATTTATTAAAATTACTTACTAAATGTCTTCTTGAATACATAAGTATATTTTTACCAGTATAAAAGTAATATAAATTAGAATTAGTATTTCTAAATATATCTTTTATCTCACTTATAGTTAAATCATTATTGATAACAACATTATTATAACCAATTTCTTTTAAATAATTAATTGCTCTATAATTAGATATAATATGATTTTCATATAGTATTATTCTATTTTTATCTATTACATCTGTAAGACCTATATCTTCTACCATAAATTTAATTTTTTCATTAAATAATGGATATATTTTTCTAAATTCATCTATTTTTCTATGTAAAAATTTATTCATTATAACTGTAATATCATATATTTCACTCATTCTATTTATTTCTTTTATTGTAAAATATGTATCAAATCCTATACTATAATCTTCTAGTGGTAATATGAATTTACGTACTTTAAATGAACTTAATCTTTTACTATTAGGTATTATTATAAATTCTTTCTTTTGCATACTCCTAAAGTATCACCTACTTCTATAAATTCTACTTGAAATTCTTTATTTTCTTTTAGATATTCTATGAATTTCTCTATTTTTCTAACCATTTGTCTTAAGTTTCTACTTTTTATTTCATTACTTTTACCAACATACCCATGAAAACTTAAGTTATCAATTATTATTATTCCATTTTGATTTAAGTTATTCATGAATTTTTCAAATATTTTTTTATTTTGACTTTTAGCAGCGTCAATAATTATTAAATCATATTTATCTTCTGTATTAAAGTCAAATGCGTCCATTAGGTTTAATGAAATATTTTTTAAGTTACTTTTTTCTACATTTGATACAGCTTTTATGTATCTATCTTCATCTCTTTCTATACTTTCTATTTTATCTATACCAGTACTAGCAAAGCATATTGTAGAGTAACCTATAGCTGTACCTATTTCTAATATTGTTTTTACATTATTTTCTTTTATAATGTTTTGTATTGTAGTAATAGTGTCCCTACTCATTATAGGAACACTATTATTTTCTCCATATTCACGTATTTCATCTATTAACTTGTATAATTTATCCATAATCCATCTCTCTTTAGTTGATTACATTTATTATTATGTTCTCTTTCTGTTTTGGTAAAGTATGTTTTACCATTTTTATCAGCAACGAAATAATAATAGTTATGTTTCGTTGGTTCAAAAGCAGCAACTATACTTTCTAGTCCAGGGTTACATATAGGACTTATTGGTAATTTTCCTGCCATACATGTACTTCTTGTATTATATTTATTACAACTATTTAATTCACTCATTTTAAGATCTCTTGAATAGTTATCTATCTTTTCAGCATAATAAGTTGTTACATCACTACCAAGACTCCAATTATCTTTAAGTCTATTATAGAATACTCCAGCAACGCCTTTTCTATCACTCGCAGTACCTGCTTCAAGTTCTATAATTGATGCTAGAGTCATCATTTCATGAATAGAATATTTACTTTTTTTCACTTCTTCTTTATACTTACTTATCTTATTATTCATATTATCAAGCATACCTTTAAATATATCTTCTATAGTAGCCGTTTCATAAAATTCATAAGTATCTGGATATAAATATCCTTCTAATGAATAATAAATATCTTTATTCTTTATATCATCAGTTAAGAACCAATATTTGCTTATTAAACTATCTAAATATTTGCTATCACTAAGCTTATCTAATATTTCTTTTTCTGTTATATTAAATGTACTTGTTATATTAGAAATAATATATCTCATATTCTTTCCTTCAACAAATGTTATCTTTTTAGTACTTGCTAAATTAACTGAACCTTTCTTTAAAGTATCAATTATTTCTTCCATATTATATGATTTCTTAAGTACATAATCTCCTGCTTCTAAATTTTCTGGCCTATTTAATTTAACATATATTTTATAAACAAGTTCTGACTTTATAAGCCCATTTTCTTTAAGTATAGGACCTATTGTACCATAACTATTACCTTCTTTTATATTAATAGTTATTGTTTCAGTATTACTACTTCTATGACCAACTAAATAGAAATAACTTCCTACTAAAGCACCACATACTATTAAACATAATATAAATATAAAAATTAAAAACTTTTTCACACTAAACACTTTCTTTTTCATTTATTCTTTTTCCTCCAACGAACTTAATATTTTCTCTATAAAATCAAATTCTTCTTTCATTATAACTGGTTTTAATTTAGTCATATTACCTTTAGAACTTCTAACATAAGTAGAAGCATAACAAATAGTTTCCCCTTTTTTATTTGTTTCATCATCTGTATATATAACGTAATTTATTTTATTAGTTGTATCTTCTATATCAAGAAGAATTCTATAATCTTTCTTTTCTCCATTATCATCTTTTAAAGTAAGTGTATTATTTTTCATAACTTCTCCTATCTAAAAATGCTTGTAGTATTATAGAAGCTGCTATTTTATCTATAACTTTCTTTCTATTTTTACGATTAGTATCATTACTTATAAGTAAGTTTTCCGCTTCTACTGTAGATAATCTTTCATCTTGCATAAATACTTCCTTATGAAATTTTTCTATAAGCATATCTCTAAATTCTAATGTTATCTCACTTCTTTTAGACAAGCTTCCATCTAAATTAAGAGGATTTCCAAGTACGAACGCGTCAACCTTTCTCTCTATAACAATAAGTTCTAATTGATGAAGTAAATCTTCATAATCATAATATCTTATTACTTCAAGAGAGGATGCTATTATACCAGTTCTATCACTAATTGCAACACCACAAGTTTTACTTCCAAGATCAAGTCCTAAATATGTCATTTCTTTATATATTTTACTAGCATTAATTCTAGTATATCTTCCCTTTTAAATTTTAAAATTCTATTTCTACATTCTTTATAACTAGATATATATCCAGGATCTCCACTTATTAAATAAGCAACTATTTGTTTAATTGGATTATATCCTCTTTCTTCTAAATCTTCACATATAGAAATTAAAGAACTTTTAATATTATTATCAACTATAGTTTCAGTATCTACTACAGTTGTTTCAAATGAATCCATAATATCACTTCCTTCACGTATATTTTATCAAAAAAACATAAACATAACAATATTATTATTTCTTACTATTACCACCTTTAGTAATATTTCTATTTTGATATTCTAGTAATGCTTTATCAAATTCATCATTATCAAAATCAGGAAAACATGTACTTGTAAAATATAATTCAGCATATGCAATATTATATAACATAAAATTACTTATTCTACACTCTCCACTTGTTCTTATCATTAAGTCTACTGATCCTAAATCATTATATAAGTATTTATACATTTCTTCTTCATTTAAACTATCTATATCAATTTTATCTTCTTTATATAGTTTACAAAGTTTCTTACATGTATCAACCATTTCAGCTTGTCCTCCATAGTTTAAACATATATTAAGAATACCTCCATCACATTTTTTTGTTGCTTCTTCTAGTTCCATCATTGCCTTATATACATTATCTTTAAGTGGTTCTTTTCTTCCTGAAAATACTACTTTAACATTATTATCAAAAAAGTAATGTCTATCTTTAGTAAATCCTTTTATAAATAGATTCATTAAATATCCCACTTCTTCTTCACTTCTTTTAAAGTTTTCTGTTGAAAAAGCAAATACACTAAGCACTTTAACACCTTTAGATAATATATGAAGTGCTACTTCTTTAAGTCTATTGTATCCGGCATAATGTCCTTCTGTTCTCTTCTTTCCTTGCCTAGTAGCCCATCTACCATTACCATCCATAATGATTGCTACATGTCTTGGTATTTTATTCATAAAAATTTTTTCTCCTCTTTTCATTAACCTATTATACTAGATATTAATAATAATAAGTATATTTTTACAAATAGTTTACACAAGATAAGATTTAACTATATATGCAATTTAAAAAATACATTATATTACTATTTTTGTATATAATATATAAGAATAATATAATTTTTATATAATTATATTGACTTTTTATATAATTTTTGTTATATTTTTATTAAAAAAAGGAGATGGTAATATGGCTACAACAACTGCTATAAGCGTACAAATTGATAAAGAAGATAAAGATAAGGTTACTGAAATTTTGCAAAAGTTAGGTGTTAGTATGAGTGGACTAATAAATATGACTATAAAGCAAGTAATCATGCGAGGCAGTATTCCTTTTGATATTTCCCTACCAAAAGAGGAAGAAAGCGAACTGCATCAATATTTCACTGAAGAGGAATTACAAATGGCAGCAAGAGAACTTGCCTATATAAAAGAACACCCTGAAGAATATAAAAGTTATAATAATATAAAAGAGTTAAAAAAAGCTTTACTAAATGATGATGAATTATAAGATTAAATATACAAAAGAGTTTAAAAAATCTATCAAAAAAATAACAAAGCAAGGAAAAAGCATTGATAAATTATTAAATGTTATTGATTTGTTATCAAATAAGCAACAATTAGATTCAAAATATAAAGATCATGCATTATATAACGACAAAAAATTTAAAGATTGTAGAGATTGTCATATCGAACCAGATTGGATACTTATTTATAAATATTTAGAAGAAGAAATAGTGCTATTATTAGTAAATACTGGCAGCCATAGTGAAGTATTAAAAAAATAAAATTTAGCAATTAAATCAACATGCGTTACTATTTTTTTTATGCTTATTTACACAAAATAAAATCCATATATAAATATGGACTTCATTAATAACCTAATTCTTGTATGAATTTATCTACTTCTTCTTTGTATTCTTCTTTAACTTTTGTGTATAGTAATGTATCATCTACTTTGCAAAGATAAATATAATAGCCATTATCAGTTAGTGAATAAGTAGTAAAGTTACCACTACTGTTAGATACTTCTCTTGAATTTTTTGATTTTGATTTAGTAATTTCATCTTTATTATAATCAAACATATACTCAGCATCACTATCACTCTTTAAAGTATAAAATTCTATAACCCATTTACTAAGATTATTTGCTGTAGTGGCTGTTTTAACAATCTTAGATTTTTTAAATTGTGAAGTAACATCACTAACTATATAATTATTGCTTGTTGCTTTTTCTTTAAATGTATCTAATGTAATTACTTTTTTATTTTCACATCCAACTAGTAAAAGCATCATCATTAAACATAAAGTTATTTCTAAAAACTTGTTTCCTTTTTTCATAAAAACTCCTTTATTATGCTGCCATGCCATGTGATAAGTTTGCTTCTCTTACAAATTGTTCACTAAGATTGCAAGTTCCACGCTTAGCTTTAAGCTTGTCAAGTCTTCCTTTTTCTCTTTCAAGTCTTTTAAGTCTACTTTCCATTTTTCTTTTTTCAAAACTTTGTCCTAAGGCTTGAAGATTATTTTTAAGTCCACCTTCACTTCTTAATCTAATTATTTCATCATTTGTTAAACTAATGTCATTAGTATAATCTTCTATTTGTTTATTATTTTCTATTCTTCTACTAGCATATTCTTGTTCACGAGCGTATTCTTTAGCATATTTATTAAGTTCTTTTTCACGTGCAGCAATATATTTTTCTGTAGCTTTATTAACCATTCTTTGTTGAACACTATTAAGTGATCCTTTTTTAGCTTGTAAGCTTTCTATCTTTTTTCTAACTCTATTTATTTTAGCTTGATTAGACATTTGTTTAAATTTAGTCTTATATTTTTTACCTTCTTCTACTAATTTATTAAGTTCTGTATATTGTTCTTGTAATGCATAGTCATTATTTCTAATGCCTTCTTTTAATGCAGAGTTTGCAAATCTTTCAATACCATTTAACATAGTTTGGTCATAACCATAATTATCTTTTAAAACATTAATATTTTGTCTAACACTTTCATATTCATTACGTGCTTGTTTAAGATCATTTAAAACATCTAATATACCTTGTTTATCTTCATTACTTAAACTTGAATCTTTAATAGAATTATATAATGCAGTGTATCTATTAATCATCTTATCATATTCACCAATGACAGTATTATGAACTTTTTTAGCACCTGCGTTTACTGCGGCTGCATGGATATATCTATTTGAAGATAATCGTCTTAACTCATCATCAGTAAATTTTCTTGAAGAAAGATCAATATCTTGTACATTAATACCACATTTTATACATATAACAAGAAAGGTATTAACATTAATATTAGGAAGTTTGCCTCTTCTTTTAGCTTCTTCAAATGTCATACTAAACTTCTCCTTTTATTTCCTCTTCAACTCTATCAATTTCAGCATTTATATAATCAATTTCTTCTTGATTTCTAATAGTGTCAAGAGAATAGCTTTCTTCCTTTTCATTTAAAATTGAAGCGAAAATATTACTTTTATCACCATTAACAGTATAAATAATAAATGTTTTATTAAATCTAGCTGAATCAATTATATCAAGTACATTAACATCAACAATACTTCCATCTTCAACACTTACTTTTAAAATATTATCCTCCATATCATATCCTCCTAGTATATTAAAATTATAGCATACATTTAAATGAAAAAAAAGTTATTTCTAACTTTTCTCTCCTTCACTAAGCATTGTTACTATTGATATACCATATCCAAGATAAGTATTGTCAATTAAAACATTAGTAACCGCACCTATTATTTTATTATCTTGTATTATTGGTGAACCACTCATTCCTTGAACTATACCACCTGTTTTAGAAAGTAACTCATTATCAACTATTTCAAAACTAAATGCTTTTTGAGTATCTTTACGTGCACTATATTTATCTACAATATTTATTTTATATTTTTTAACATCATTATTTTTAAGTACAGTGTATATGTACGCGTCCCCACTCTTAATTTCATTAAATGAAGCTATTTCCATAGTATCTTTATTTAATAATTCGCTATTCCACATTCCATATATACCTTTATTAGTATTTTTACGTATAGTACCTATTTCTTTATCATAAAGTATAGTTGCTTCTTTACTACCAACATGACCATTTCTACTTTTATTAATAGATTTAACTTTACTCATAAGAATATTACCATTCTTAACTTCTACAATACTTTTAGTTTCATTTAATATAATTTCATGTCCTAAAGCACCATATATTTTACTTATTGGATCTATATATGTTAAAGTACCAAGACCTACTACTGAATCTTTAACATAAAGACCTGTTTTATATATATTATTTTCTTCTCCTATCTTTAAATCTATATTATATGTTTTACCATTTCTTACTATTTCAATAGGTATACTCATATTACTAATATTTTCATTTTTAATTAAGTTATTTAATTCATTAATAGAAGTAACACTTTTACCATTTATTTTAGTAATAGCATCTCCTATTTTAATATTATTTTTAGCAATATAAACACCATCTACTTTATAGAATCCAACTACTATTAAGCCATTAGGTTCTATCTTTATACCTATACTTTCTCCTCCTGGTATTATATTTTTAGAATAAGCATAGATACTTATTGGCATTAAAATCATAATAAATAATACTATAATTTTTTTCATACTCACACCTCTAGTACTAGTATTAACAATTATTTATTATATAAAGTGGTAATATATAGAAAAAAGATTACTCATCTATTTTAAAATCAGTAATCTTTCCATTTTCTTCCACAAGTTTATTTATAGTTTCAGTCGCACTATTTAATTTCTTTTCACAAAAGTCAATTAATTTCATGGCTTCAGTATATTTAACTATCGCATCATCTAGTCCAAGTTCACCACTTTCAAGTTCACTTACTATCTTTTCTAATGCTCTTACTTGATCTTCAAATTTCATTTCTTTCTTTTCACTCATTATTACTTACTCCTTTAACATTCGCATTAATTTTACCAGTTTTTACCACTATATTAATATTATCACTTATATTTATATCTTTAATATCTTTAATTATTTTATTGTCTTTATATACTATAGAATAACCTTTATCAAGTATGTTCTCTGGATTTAATAAATCTAACTTTATCTTTAAAGTATCAATATGTTTAGTATTATTTTTAATGATATTATTTATTTCATCATTAAGATTATCTTTTAATATTTCTATATTTTTAATTTCTTTTTCATATAATACTTTAGGATTATTTAAGATATAATTTTTCTTAAAACTATCTATTTTATTTTTATAGTTATTTAGTATATTATATATAGCATTATTACATTTATCATATAGAATATCTAATTTTTGTTCTTTCATTTCATATAATCTCATTGGATTATTAAGTAAATAATTAGATTTATATTTATTTATAAGTTCTCTATAGCTATACATTCTATTGTTGATTGAATTATTTATCTTATCAAAAGTATTACTAAAGTATCTTTTTATTTCACTTAAATCAGGTGTTGCGGCTACTGCTGCTCCTGTTGGTGTTGGTGCTCTAAAGTCTGCTACAAAATCACTTATTGTAAAATCTATTTCATGTCCTACACCACTTATTATGGGTATTCTACTATTATATATTGCTCTTGCTACTATTTCTTCATTAAATGGCCATAAGTCTTCTATAGCCCCTCCACCACGTCCTAAAATAATAGTATCAATATCATCAAAAGTATTTGCGTATTCAATCATACGAACAATATTTTTACTTGCAAATTCTCCTTGAACAAGAGTTGGAAACACATATATAGTCACAAGAGGATATCTCTTATTAATAGTTGATATTATATCCTTAATAGCTGCTCCTGTTGGTGCTGTTATAACGCCTATTTTACGAGGTATTCTTTTAATCTTCTTTTTATGACTTTGATCAAATAATCCTTCACTAGATAACTTCTTCTTAAGTTCTTCAAATAATATATATAAGTTACCAGTACCATCCATATCCATAGAATCAACATATATTTGATAACTACCTGTTGCCTCATATACAGACACTCTACCATGTACTAAAACAGAATCTCCATCTTTAGGAATAAATTTAAGTACACTCTTATAATTAAACATGACAGCATTTATCTTACTGTTTTCATCTTTTAATGAGAAATATAAATGTCCTCTACTATGAAACTTAAGATTACTTATTTCACCTTTAATATATACATTCTTAAGTACAGAATTAGATTCAATAGTAAACTTTATAATACGATTAATATCACTAATAGTAATATATTCTTTATTCATCTACTTCCTCATTATCACGAATCTTATCAAGTACAGCATTTATTAGTTTAACAATCTTTTCATCACTATACTTTTTAGCAAGTTCAACTGCTTCATTTATAACAACTACTTTAGGAGTATTATAATATAACATTTCATATGTAGATAATCTAAGTATTGCTCTATCTGTTTTACCAAGTCTATCTAAATCCCAATTTTCTAAGTATTTGCTTATTATTTTATCAATACTATCTTTCTTCTCTAGTACTCCATCTACTATATCACGAACGAATTTATTATCTATTTCTAAATTCTCATGAAATACACTTTCTAAATCATATGGTATTTTATCTTTATCATATAGATCTATTTGATATAAGATAATCATTATCTTCTCTCTTGCTTCAGTTCTATTTAATTTCATAAATTCCTCCAAAAACTATTAAGATTATATAATATTTAGTAATCTTTTACAATAGAAAAAGTACTATTTCTAGTACCTTATTGTTTTGATTAGCCTATTCTGAATGCTGGACTAACACCACAATTATTATCAGCATTCGCCGCATAATTCCATCCTCCAACATTAAACATTACATGAAAACTAAAATTTGTCGTGGAACTAGCAGTACGTAGCCACCAGCACTTTGCAGTAGTTTGATATTTTTTTATTGTACCAGCAGAATTACTTGTTGTAATTCCATTATTAGCATAATAGTCTAATTGTCTTGTTAATGTTTTTGCTGTATCATATTCGCTATTAAAATCACTATATATTTCTTTTCCCGATAAAAAATATAATTTATCAGTTGATATAAAATTTTTTTCCTTAGTTGTACTTCCGTGCCCTGACATTGTTGTCGTATCTATTATTACTTTTTTTATTTCATCTGGTATTGCATTATATATATCATTATTTACAAATGTTCTCATGCTTGTTGCTGGCCATC
>ERZ827168.573-NODE-573-length-58751-cov-6.752590_pt1 | contig 58751 bp, 51 predicted proteins | sample MGYA00519868_ERZ827168 | MGnify/ENA primary metagenome ERZ827168 (study PRJEB31778, sample SAMEA3449271) | human gut metagenome | biome: human gut; feature: human-associated habitat; material: faeces | place: United Kingdom | collected 2010/2012 ... | reverse complement strand
ACCTCTGGTGCACCAGTTGTCACGCCAGTGGCACAGCTGGGCAGCTATGTGCGGAACGGATAAACGCTGAAAGCATCTAAGCGTGAAGCCGCCCTTAAGATAAGATATCCCATCTCTTTAAGAGAGTAAGACCCCTCAAAGACTATGAGGTTGATAGGCTTACTGTGTAAGCATGGTGACATGTTTAGCTTGCAAGTACTAATCGGTCGAGGGCTTTTCCTTTTGTTTGTTCTATTTCACTTCCCCTTTCTTTGTTGTTCAATTTTTTGGGTGCCTTTGGTATCTATAGTCGGTGTTTATGGCGATGAGGTTCCACCCGTTCCCATTCCGAACACGGAAGTTAAGCTCATCTGCGTTGAAAATACTTGGTTGGTGACGACCCGGGAAGATAAATCAACGCCGGCACAATGTGCAGCAACAGAAGTCATTTGACTTCTGTTTGTTGTATATGCGCATGTTTTCGTTTTGGGCCATTAGCTCAGTTGGTTAGAGCATCCGGCTCATAACCGGTTGGTCTGGGGTTCGAGTCCCTAATGGCCCACCAAATTTGCGCTTGACAGCTCATCATTTCTATGATATAATATTTATTGATAGGGGTATAGCTCAGCAGGTAGAGCAGCGGTCTCCAAAACCGCGTGTCGTGAGTTCGATTCTTACTGCCCCTGCCAAATTCAATGCTCTCAAATGACGCTGATGTGTTGTTTGAGAGCATTTTTGTTATAATAAGTTTAAGATGTTCTTTGGGATTTTTTGTTCATTAGAATGATTTTGAGTCTTCCGACCCCCCTGCTGAAAAATAAAATATACTATATTTATTAGCAAGAACCTTGCAAAGCACTGGGAAGTATGCTATGATAAAAGCGAAGCATGGCGAAATATGGGGGAAGGGGGTACCTGTATGCGGCGTTTGGCGGAAACGGTGATGGTTTGTATGCTGACTGCGGGCGGTTGCTTTAGCTTGCTCCACGCCCTTAGCAGTCCAGGTGAAGCGCCCAAGATCCAGACCTATGTGCTGTCCACCCAGCCCGGCTTGACCACTACCACCGCCATCGTGACAACAGAGCCCGCTCGGACAACTGCGACTGCTTGTACGCAGATGGAAACCACTGCCCATGTTTTGAATACAGATCTTAACACCGCCCAGGCAGACGATCTTTGCACGGTGGAGGGAATTGGGGAGACCCTTGCCCAGCGGATCCTGGATGTCAGAACACGGCTGGGCGGCTTTACCTATCGGGAACAGCTTCTGGAGATCCGGGGCATCGGGAATGGGCTGTTGGAGCGGATTATGGAGCATTTCGTGATTCCAGGGGAACAAAAGTCTCCCCAGAGCTTGCCGCCGGAAACTACCCTGCCAGATCCAGAACCGGAGTCAGAGGTGACAGATGTCACCACAGTGCAGGAGCGGCCGTTTCTGGAGATGAATCAGATGACCCTGGAACAGCTGCGCACCGTACCGGGCATGACGGAACAGGCGGCAGCGGACATCCTGGACATGCGTGCAAAGATCCAGTATTACAGCCATCCCTATGAGCTGCTGTTGATCGAGAGCCTCGATCACGACTGGATCGTGTCTGTGCTGGACTGCTTTTATGTGACCGGGGTCAATGACGGGGTGGTGTCAGACCATCGGGATTAGGGCATGCGTCCTTGACTGGCAGGATACCACTCCTCGTCCGCCAGTTTGGAAAATTCCCAGGGACTTTGCTTGTCCTTCCGCATGGCGCAGCAGCCCACAGGCAGGTCGCTGACAAGGGCGATGGATGGATCCAGATCCAACAGCTCCCCGATGGTGATGATCACCGCATGTGCAGCCGCGTGTCCCTCCTCGCCGCAGAGAAATTCATAGCTGCCATCGTCGAAATGATGGGTGACCAGCCGGATCTCCCCCTCGCCGTCCAGGATATGCGTACAGGTAAAAGCAAAGGTGTCCCGCCGTTCAGCAAACGGAAAATAAGTCATATGGATACGTCCTTTCTGAATAGATATATCCAGTATAGCAGATTTTCACAGAATTGGCAAGCCGTATTGATTGACTTTTCACAAAGATTTCACCGTAATTTCATTTTAACCGTTTTGTAACTTAATGAAAAACGCAAAAGAATTGTGAACATAATGCACAAAAAAATCGTGAGATTTTCGTGTAAGTGGACTAAAAAATATTAAGGATTGGTATAAGGCATTGACTTTTTCTGCGCTATAGGGTATATTTAGCTTACAAAAACACGCCGTATTTGTGTGCCGTTATGTTCAGTCTGACGATAGAGCATTGCTCTGCGCAGATCGCCGGACGGAAGTACTCTGTGCGGAAATAACAGCGGTTTTGTTATGGCATTATATTATAATCCGTAATATAATGAAATTTTAAGGAGGAAACGAACAATGAACAAGCTTAAGAGAACCCTGGCACTGGTTGCTACTCTGGCACTGGCTACAACAGCATTTGTTGGCTGTGGCGATGACAGCTCTTCCAGCGCACCTGTTAACAACTCTTCCAAGACTGAGAGCAAGGTTGACGACTCCAGCACTGGAGATTCCAGCAAGGCTGAGAACAAGGTTCCGAACACTGGCTCTACTCTGTCCATCCTGTGCTGGACCGGTGATGACATCAAGGCTATGAAGGACTGCTTCCTGGCTAACAACTCTGATGTCAAGGATTCTGATATCACATGGGTACAGTGTGGTACAAAGGGCGGCGACGCTGCTGAGAACTACACCCAGTACTTCGCTGGCGATGAGGACGTTGACCTGTACATCGCAGAGGCTGACTGGATCATGACCTTTATCAACGATGACGCAGTATCTGCTCCTCTGTCCAACCTGGGTCTGACTGACGATGACTTCAAGACCAACTACGATTACATCAAGCAGATCGGTACCGATTCCAAGGGCGTTCTGAAGGGCACATCTTGGCAGTCCACTCCTGGCGGCTTTGCTTACAGAGCTGACCTGGCTAAGGAGTACCTGGGTGCTTCTACTCCCGCTGAGATGCAGGAAAAGGTTAAGGACTGGGATACATTTATGGAGTCCGCTAAGACCATTTCTGAGAAGACCGAGGGCAAGATGAACATGACCGCAACCATCGGTGGTCTGTGGCAGGTATTCTCCTACAACAGAGCTCAGGCTTGGGTTGACAAGGACAACAAGCTGGCTATCGATGATTCCTGCACCAAGTTCATGAACATGGTTAAGGAAATGAGAGACAAGAACTATGTATCTGGTGAAGATCAGTGGGGCGACAGCTGGTTCGCTCTGGGTGCTAACGGCGACACCTTCGGCTACTTCGTATGCTCTTGGTGCTTCGGCGATGACACCTCTACCTTCGGCAAGATGCAGGGTGGTAAGGACAACGAGAACTTCGGCAAGTGGGGCTTCGTTAAGGGCCCGCAGGAATATGCTTGGGGCGGTTCTTGGCTGTGTCTGTCTCCGAAGGCTGACAACGGCGAGCTGGCTGAGAAGTTTGTAAAGTTCTTCTGCAGCAACGAAGAGACCATGAAGACCTACGCTGAGTTTAAGGGCGAGTTCGTAAACAGCTACAACGTTATGAAGTCCATCGTTGACGCTAAGACCAACAAGAGCGCACTGCTGGCTGATGGTCAGGATCAGTTTGCTACCATGATTGAAGTCGCTGCTGGCATCAACCTGGATGGCAAGATCACTCCTTACGACGCAACCATCAAGAACGACTACATCGATGCAGTTAACGGCTACGTGAAGGGCGACACCGCTTCTGTTGAGGATGCTCTGAAGGCATTCAAGACAAAGGTTGCTTCTGACCTGCCGGAGCAGCTGACTTGGGAATAATCCCTCAGCGAGTCTTACAGTAGAAAGACAATGAATATATCGCCAATAGAGCATTGCGCTCTATTGGCATATATTTATATTGTAGTTAAATAATCTTTGAGAGGGTGTGCTGTATGGCGTCAGCTGCACAGAAGAGTATTAAATCCATCAGTTACGCCAAGTATGGATACATGTTTATAGCACCTTTTTTTATTGTCTATTGCATTTTCCAGCTTTGGCCATTGATCAACACATTTCGCTTGAGCTTCTACGGCAACGGCAAAACGCTTGAAACCTTTGTCGGGCTGAAGAACTTCCAGAACATTTTGTTCGGATCGGAAACAAGTATTCCCGCTCAGGCGATTCACGAAGAATTCTTTAATTATTTCCAGAACACCATCATCATTTGGCTGGGTAACTTTGTTCCCCAGATCATTCTGTCTTTGCTGCTGGCCGTTTGGTTTACAGATGCCAAGCTTAAAATTCCCGGAAAGGGATTTTTTAAGGTTATCATGTATATGCCGAACATCATTACCGCAGCATCCGTATCCGCACTGTTCCTGGTTCTGTTCGGGGATGGTAAATACGGCGCAATCAACTCCCTGTTGCTGAGCAAAGAAATGATCGTAGAGCCGATCCGGTTTATTACCGATAAGACCAACTCCAGAATCCTGGTTATGTTCATCCAGACCTGGATGTGGTTCGGCAACACCATGATCATGCTTATGTCCGGTATCATGGGTATCAACCCGTCTCTGTTTGAGGCTGCGAATATCGACGGTGCAAACAGTTTCCAGATTTTCCGCAAGGTAACTTTGCCGTTGCTGCGTCCCATCATGGTTTACACCTTGATTACCTCCATGATCGGTGGTTTGCAGATGTTTGATATTCCGTATCTGCTGCATACGGGCAACACTTTGGTTCCGCATATTCAGACTGCTGCAGTCTTTGTATATGAAAAGTTCCATAAGACTCCGTATTCTCCGAGTTACGGCTACTCTGCGGCTGCATCCGTGATTCTGTTCTTCATCACAGGCATTCTGGGCATCTTTGTATTCTACTTCAACCGGGATAAGGATGAAGCAGAACGGAAGAAAAAGCTCAAGAAGCTGAAAAAGCAGGCAAAGATGAGAAACAAGGGATTTGGAGGGCTTGATTTATGAGTAAAAAAGTAGTTTACGGCAAGAGCTCTGAAGCAAGCTATACCAGAAACACCCGGATCAAGTCTGCGATCATCGTGATTGTACTGCTTTTGTTGACGGTTATCTGTCTGCTTCCTCTGTACATTCTGATCATCAACTCTACCCGGAATGTAACCCAGATTACAACAGAAGGTGTATCCCTCATTCCCGGTAGCTCCTTGATCCGTAATATCAAGGAATTGCTGAACAATGATCTGTACGCCATGGTATATGACCCGCTGATCGGTTTGCGGAACAGCTTGTTCTTGGCTGGCTCTTCCACTTTTCTGATCGTGTTCTTCTCCGCCATGACAGCATACGGTTTGGTTGTGTATGACTTCAAGGCAAAGGGCATTGCATTCACCTTTATTCTGGCTGTTATGATGGTGCCGGTTCAGGTTACATCCACCGGTTTCCTGCAGTTCATGATTCAGTTGGATCTGGAGGATACATACTGGCCGTTGATTATTCCGGGCATTGCGTCACCGGCGATCGTGTTCTTCATGCGGCAATCGCTGAAGTCCACTTTCCCGCTTGAGATTGTCGAAGCAGCTCGAATTGATGGCTGCGGCGAATTCAAGACCTTTATCAAGATTGCAATTCCCATGATGAAGCCGGCAATTGCCGTTCAGGCGATTTTCGCATTCATCTCTAAGTGGAATGACTATTACACCACTTCCATGATTCTGATTTCCGGTAAGCTGAAACAGAAGACTTTGCCGATGATGGTAAGTGCGGTTATGTCGAACGATAAGACTGCTGACTACGGTGTCAACTACACCGCAATTATGCTGTCCATTATTCCGGTCTGCGCAGTTTATCTGGCGCTCTCCAAGTTCATCATTGCCGGCGTAGCACTCGGCGGTGTAAAGGAATAATTTCACACATTGGAAAGCAGGGTATGTATTGTACCCTGCTTTTTTATTTGGGGGTAGTTTATGATTCACGACTATTTGCAGGGACATGCCACCGCTGCTTACCGCTTTTTCGGTGCTCATCCCGACTCAAATGGCTGTCAGTTCCGGGTTTATGCACCAAAGGCAAGACGGGTCTGGCTCATATGCAGTCACAATGGCTGGGAGCCGATCCCCATGGATTATGATTTTTCCGGCTTTTATGCTTTGTATGCATCGGGGGCGGCACCCGGCGATATGTACAAGTTCCGGATCGAGCAGGCGGACGGCAGAATCGTGGACAAGGCGGATCCATACGGGGTGCAGATGGAACTGCGTCCGAAAACAGCCAGCATTATTAACCGGCTGGATGGATTCAACTTCACGGATGATGCCTGGATGCACAAGCGGGACATTGGGTACAATATTCCCTTGAATATCTATGAGCTTCACTGTGGTTCCTGGCGGCAAAAGCCCCACGACCCAAATCAGAAGGAAGACTTTGGCTGGCTCAATTACCGGGAACTTGCTAAGCAGCTGATCCCCTATCTGAAGGAAAACCACTTTACGCATGTGGAACTGCTGCCCTTGTCTGAGCATCCTTTCGACGGATCCTGGGGCTACCAGGTCAGTGGGTTTTATGCTGTTACCTCACGCTACGGCACCCCACAGGATTTCATGGCGTTTGTAGACGCTTGTCATGCCAACGGGATCGGGGTCATCCTGGATTTCGTGCCGGTGCACTTTGTGACTGATGAGTTTTCCTTGATTCGTTTTGACGGTACACCTCTTTATGAGTATGAGGAACAGGATATTGCTTACAGCCAGTGGGGAAGCTGTAACTTCGATTACTACAAGCCAACGGTTCGCAGTTTTCTGATTTCTGCTGCATGCTTCTGGCTGGAGCACTATCATGTGGACGGACTGCGGATGGATGCCATCAGCAACGTGCTGTACTGGCAGGGGGATATGTCCCGGGGAATCAACATTGGGGGCGTTCAGTTTCTCAAGGAGTTGAATTACCAGATCAAGCAGCGGTTTCCCAACGTAATGCTGATCGCCGAGGATTCCACCAACTTCTTGAAGGTGACGGCTCCGGTGCATTATGACGGGCTGGGCTTTGACTACAAATGGGATATGGGCTGGATGAACGATACGCTGGATTTTTTCCGGATGCCGCCTGCTCAGCGTTGCTCCAGATATCACCAGCTTTCCTTTTCCATGATGTATTTCAGCAGCGAGCTGTATTTGCTCCCCTTTTCCCACGATGAAGTGGTGCATGGAAAAGCCACCATCATGCAGAAAATGTGGGGGAATTATCAGGTGAAGTTTCCCCAGTGCCGGGCACTTTACGCCTACATGTTTACTCATCCGGGAAAAAAACTCAATTTCATGGGCAATGAGATCGGGCATTTCCGGGAGTGGGACGAAAAGGTGGAGGTGGACTGGTTCCTGCAAAAATACCCGCTCCACGATTCCTTCCACCAGTATTTCCGCCGGTTGTGCCAACTGTATCAGACCATGCCGGCGCTGTACATGAATGAGTACGATCCCACTGCATTCTGCTGGCTGGAAGTGGATGCACCGGAGGCGTGTGTATATGCCTACCGCCGGAGCGCCAATGGGCAGGCTGTGATCACTGTGCTGAATCTGTCTGACCGAAGCTATGCTCCCTTCTATGTGGGTGTGGATGCCCCCTGCGCTATGCGGGAAGTGCTGAACAGCGACGCTTTTTGCTGGAGCGGTGAGGGTATGGTGAATGAGGGCGTTATCATAACGGAGAAGAAAGCCCATAAAGGGCGGAGCTACCGGTTTGCTGTGAAGCTGGCACCCTTTTCTGCGTCCATTCTGGAAGTGATCCCGCCCAAACAGTCACAGGCGAAGACAAAAAAATAGACATTGCTGCGAACATCCGGAGAAATTCTCCGGATGTTTCTTTTTGGGGCTTGACAAATCATGCAGAGTATGCTATGATTCTATCAGTAAGCATACGCTAACTTGTGCAGACGTTGGAACTGCTTTTTTAAAGCAGATATGTTAGCCAAAGCTAACCGAAAGGAGGGTGCATATGTCCAAACAGGAGTGCCGGCAATTTGAGCAAAAGCTTGCCTATCATACAGCTCCGTCCCTGCTGGGAATCAAATGCGCAAATCTGGTTTCTCTGCGGTTGGATCAATTTGATGTGGCAGAGCAAAGCGCCCGATTTAATCGCAAGGCAGTGAGCCGTGGACTGAAGATCCGGTTGATGTGCCGCTGTCAGCGGTGCATGCTGGTTCTGGTTTATAACGAGAAGCTGCTGTCGGCAAGTCTGGCGGATCCCTGTCGCCGAAGAATCCTTGCACGATATGGCTATGCCCCTGAACCGGATCTCCAACGGGATCTGGATCGACTTGTCCAGCGCATGGGGCAGGCGGTTGAATTTCCCCACGAGATCGGCATCTTTCTGGGGTATCCCACGGAGGATGTGGAAGGGTTCATTGCCCACAAGGGGGAGCACTACAAGCTGTGCGGCAGCTGGAAGGTATACGGGGATCCGGAACAAGCCCAGCGCAGCTTTCGGAATTATGAGCGGTGCAGGAAATTCCTGTGCAATAAGCTAAACCAGGGCGTGGACATTTATCGCGCACTGAAGATTTCTTAGGAGGTTTCATATGAAGACAGCAGTGATTTATTGGAGCGGAACCGGCAACACAGAACAGATGGCCAGGGCTGTGGCTGAGGGCACAGGTGCTGACCTGTTTAAGGTATCGGAGTTTACCGGCAAGATCGCTGATTATGATCGGATCGCATTGGGCTGCCCGGCAATGGGCGCTGAGGAACTGGAGGAAACCGAGTTTGAGCCCTTTTTCGCCTCCATCGAAGGTGAACTGAGCGGCAAGACCGTGGGTCTGTTCGGCTCCTATGGCTGGGGTGACGGAGAGTGGATGCGTTCCTGGGTGGATCGTGCGACTGGGGCAGGCGCTACGGTGCTGGATGGGGAAGGACTCATGGCAAATGAAGCGCCCTCTGACGAGGATCTGGAAAAGTGCAAGGCGTTTGGCGCAAAGCTTGCCCAGTAAGTGCCATAAGAATTCACAGAAAAGCCTGCTTTTATGCGGGCTTTTCTGTTTATGTGGATGAAAAACCAGTCGGGGCTTGACAGATGCTTTGTTTTGGAGTATGCTATTTGTAGTTAGCTAAAGCTAACCAATTGGAAGGAGGGGTATTATGTTCCTTGAAATCCGTGGAATCAAAAAGCATTTTGGCGAGGGCGAAAGCCGAGTGGAGGTACTCAAAGGCATCGACCTGGAAATTGCGAAGGGGGAGATTTGTGTTCTGCTGGGACCATCCGGCAGCGGCAAGTCCACCCTGTTGAATATCATCGGCGGCATTGACAATGCGGACAGCGGCTATATTTCCATCAATGGGGAAAAGACCGCAGAGATGAACGAAAAAGCGCTGACCCTGTACCGCCGGAAGCATCTGGGGTACATTTTTCAGATGTACAACCTGATTCCCAATCTGAATATCAAAGAAAATGTGGAGGTAGGGGCATACCTCAGCGACAATCCACTGGATGTGGATGAACTGCTCAAGACTTTGGGGCTGTATGAGCATCGGCACAAGCTGCCCAATCAGTTGTCCGGCGGGCAGCAGCAGCGTACCGCCATCGGCAGAGCCATTGTAAAGAATCCGGATATTCTGCTGTGTGATGAGCCGACCGGCGCATTGGATTACAACACCTCCAAGGAGATTCTGAAGCTGATCGAAGAGGTGAACCGGAAATTCGGCAATACGGTGATCATGGTGACGCACAATGACGCCATTAAGCTGATGGCGGATCGGGTGGTCAAGCTGCGGGATGGCATGATCCGGAAGAATTACCTGAACGAGCACCGGACAAGTGCGGCAGAGCTGGAATGGTAAGGAGGGAGTTTGATGAAAAATCCTCTGAACAAGCGGCTGCCCCGGGAGCTGAAAAGCGAGATTGGCAAGTACCTTGTGCTGTTTCTGTTCCTGGCGGGCATGATTTCCATTGTGTCCGGCTTTCTGGTTGCCAACCGGAGCATGATCATTACCTACGATGAAAGCTTTGACAAGTATAACATTGAGGACGGCAACTTTGAGCTGTATGCCCAGGCAAATGATGCGCTGCTGGAGCGGTTGAACGGGGAGAAGCTGACGGTGTACCCGAATTTCTACCTGGAGCGTGAAACCGCCCAGGTGGACAGCACCCTGCGGATCTTTGTCAATCGGGAACAGGTGGATAAGGTTTGCCTGATGGAGGGTGCATTGCCGGAGCGGACGGATGAGATCGCCATCGATCGGATGTATGCGGACAACAACAGCCTGTCCGTGGGGGATACGCTGACGGTGGGGGAGAAGCCCCTGCGTATTACCGGACTGGTTGCCCTGTCGGATTACAGCGCTCTGTATGCCAGCCCCTCGGACATGATGTTCGACTCCATCAAATTTGGCGTGGCGATCATGACCCAGGAGGGCTTTGACAGCATGGGGGATGCCCATTTCCACTACAGCTACGCCTGGATCTATGACGATCCTCCGGCGGACGACTCCCAGGCAAAGGAAATGTCCGAAGCCTTTCTGAAGACCCTGGCAGCAGGCGCAGCGGCGGAGCAGAATGCAGTCACCGGCTTTATCCCCGCCTACAGCAACCAGGCGATCATCTTCACCGGTTCAGATCTGAAGGGGGACAATACCATGATCACCGTGTTCCTGTATGTGGTGATCCTCATCATTGCCTTTGTCTTTGCCATCACTGCCAGCAACACCATTTCCAAGGAAGCCAACGTGATTGGTACCCTCCGGGCGTCCGGCTACACAAGGGGAGAGTTGGTGCGGCATTACATGACCATGCCCATGCTGGTGATGCTGGTGGCAGCCATTGTGGGAAATGTGCTGGGGTATACCCTGCTCAAGCAATACATGGCGGATATGTATTACGGCAGTTACAGCCTGCCCACCTATGTGACCCACTGGAATGGGGACGCTTTTGTCAAGACCACAGTGGTACCCCTGATTCTTATGTTCTGCATCAATCTGCTGGTGCTGGTGAACAAAATGAGCCTTTCGCCGCTGAAATTCCTGCGGCGGGATCTGAAACGCCGGCAGAAGAAAAAGGCATTCAAGCTGAATACGAAAATCGGCATTCTCAAGCGGTTCCGGCTGCGTGTGATCTTCCAGAACATGCCCAACTATGTGACGATCATCATCGGCGTACTGTTCGCCAATTTCCTGCTGCTGTTCGGGTTCATGTTCGGCCCCCTGCTGGATCACTACCAGGAGGAGATCACCAGCAATCTAATCTGTCAGTATCAGTATGTGCTGAAGGCGCCCCAGGAAACCGACACACCCGGTGCAGAGAAGTACAGTGTTGCATCGCTGAAAACGGTGGATGATAAGCGGAAAAGCGAGGATGTAACCGTCTACGGAGTGGTGCCGGACAGCGCTTATCTGGATCTGAACTTTGACGGGGGCGTGGTGATCTCCAATGCCTATGCGGAAAAGTTCGGGCTTTCCGCCGGAGATACCCTTCGGGTGAAGGAGGCATACGGGGACAAGGAATACAGCTTTCCCATCAAGGGCGTGCATTATTATCCTGCCGGCATTGCCGTATTTATGGAGCAAAGTGCATTCCACAGCACCTTTGACCAGTCGGCGGATGCCTTTAATGGCTATTTTTCCAACCAGAAGATTACGGACATTGAGGATCTGTACGTTGCCACCACCATTACAGTGGACGATATGACCAAGACCTCCCGGCAGCTGAAGCAGTCCATGGGCAATATGATGGTGCTCTTTCTGGTGTTCGGGGTTGCTATGTTCATGCTGATCGTGTATCTCCTGTCCAAGATCATTCTGGAGAAGAATGCCCAGTCCATTTCCATGACCAAGATCCTGGGCTACAGCAACCGGGAGATCAACAGTCTGTACATTACCACCACCTCCCTTGTGGTAATCAGTTCCATGCTGCTGACCATTCCTCTGTGCGCATACCTGATGAAAACCGTGTGCGTGTATATCTTCTCGGATTACTCCGGCTGGTTCGCATACTATGTGCCACTTACGGTGTACGTGAAGATGTTCCTGCTTGGCGTGTGCAGCTACCTTGCGGTGGCATACCTCCAGACCCGGAGCATCAAGGGCGTGCCTCTGGGAGAAGCCCTCAAAAATGTGGAATAATCACCGCCTTGTAAAAAACGGGCACCAAGCATTTCGCTTGGTGCCCGTTTTGCGTGAAGGCAATACCGTACAGAGTCTGCCCTAGTCCTGGTGTTTTTTCCGCAGTTCCTGGAGGATCAGCAGAGAAACGGCAATGATCGTGAGATTCACCAGAATGGAGAGCACGTCCAATGCCTGCTTCCAAGTGCTTTTTGATGCCTGCGCCGGGTATTTGATGGTTTGATGCATGTGTTCCTCCTTACGTTTCCAGGACAGTCAATTCATGTGCCAGCTTGGCTTTCGCCAGTTCTGTTTGCTGTTCCCCCTCCAACAGGAGTACATGCGTGCCATTGGAGCAGACAATGCGTCCATCCGGCAGCAGGGTGTAATCCAGCACCCCGTGCCGCAGCACGGTTTCCTTTCCGTCCGGATCAATCCGCAGCAGCACCCGGTTACGGGGACAGATTCCCGGATACTTGTCCCCAGCCTGCTGATTTTGTCTGCGGTTCTCCTCCGCCTTCAGCATGTTTTCCGCAAGGAACATCTCCTGGGGCGTTCTGTGCTTTGCCTTTTCGCTGCGGGAGGAATTGCTCCGCAGCGGCTCACCGCCGTACCGCATGGAGAAATAGTTCAGCAGTCCCCCGATGGCCTTTACGATCCGCACCGGGAACAGCACGATATCCTTCAGCAGATTGCCTCGCTTCTCCCCATCGTCATAGGGCTGTCGGATGCAGTACAGGGCACCGTCCGGTGCCTCCCGGGGAACCAGGTAATCATAAGCCGGATTGCTGCACAGGGTATCCAGACTCCCGGCGGCTGGCGCATATGCCAGGATCTCGTAAGGCCCCAGCTTGACAATGCCACCAGAATCGGAACGGGCGTATCCGGCACTGCTGCACAGAATCCGGCTGCCGTCCGGAGACCAACTGGGATGACACTCCGTAGTGTCCCCGTCGGTAATATCCGTCTCCTCGTTGTCCTCCAGATCCAGAATGCTCAGATGCAGCATCATGGGATCGCTTCCAATGCACATGGCAAGCTGCTGACCTCGCCGATCCATGCCGCCAAAGTGCAGATTCTGCCGGGTCAGCACATGCCCTTCCGCCTTGGCTGCCGGATCCAGATCCCGGCGATACAAGCCGCCTACCTCGTCCAGCTCTACGGCATACAGCATGCCTGCCGGATCCGGCACAAGTCCGTGCAACCCCATGTGGATCCGTGCAGGATCCACGGGCGCATTGTCCACAGCTCCGGTAAACATAGCACCGGTGCCACTGGTTTTCCAGGACTTTGCATCGTGAATGCTCTGCATGGTGGCAAGGTAGTTCTGATACCGAATGCTGGACAGAGCAGTTGTCTTTCCGTCCTCCCATACATAGAGTTGTTTTTCAGCGATGTATCCGATCCGCATGTCATTCCCTCCTGTCCTTGGCATGGCTCAGCAGATTCTGCTCTTTGCGGATCCGTCCATCCCGCAGCAGCTCCACCAGCGTGGTGTAATCGTCCCGGTCAATGGCATCCCGGTACGCTTGTAGGTTTTCAATCAGGGTATTCAGTTCAAACAGCAGGGGCTTGCGATTCTCCAGGAACAGGGACGCCCACATTTCCTCATTCAGGGTGGCAGTCCGGGTCATATCCTGGAAGCTGCCTCCGGAATAGCCGTTCTCCTGTTCCAGGGTGGGGCTTTTCACATAGGCGCTGGACACCACATGGGCAAGCTGGGAGGTGTAGGCGATCATGGCATCGTGCCCCTCCGGCGTGGTTTCCACAATATGTGCAAAGCCCAGGTCATGCACCAGTTGTTCCAGAATGCAGACAGCCGCCTTGCTGGTCTGAGGGATGGGGGTGATGATGCAGTTTGCCCCCAGAAACAGACTGCCGTCCGAGAAGGGGTAGCCGAATCGTTCCTTGCCTGCCATGGGGTGCATGCCCACATACCGCTGGCCATATTCCGCCGCCAGTTCTGTCACATGCTCTACCAAAGCTCCCTTGATGCCGCATACGTCTGTGAGCATGGCGCCCGGCCGGAAATCCGGGATGTGTGCATCAAAAAATGCCTTGGCAGCCCGGGGATGCAGGCATACCATAATCAAGTCAAATTCATGAAACCCGCTTTTGGGGACTGCCTCCAGAATGGTGCCGTCCCGCACTGCCTGTTCCAGCACAGCCCCGTCCGTGTCATAGCCATACACCAGGTGATTGGTAAACCGGCGCATGGCTTTACACATGGAGCCGCCGATCAGACCGAGCCCCACCACCAGAACCTTCATTTGTTCCATTGTTTGCCCCCAATTCGTGTAGTTTATGCAGCGCCGGTTCAAAGCCGCTCGATGCTGCTGCCAGAAAGGGCAGGAACCGAAGCCCCTGCCTTCCTGTTAACGATCCTCCAGCTTCTGATAGGGGATCTCATCCTTGACCGCCTTGTATGCCGGGCGGATGATTTTGTTTGCGTTGATCAGCTCCTCCAGCCGATGCGCCGACCAGCCGGCGATTCTGGAGATGGCAAAGATGGGCGTAAACAGCTCATAGGGAAGTCCCAGCATCCGGTATACAAAACCGCTGTAGAAATCCACGTTGGCGCAGACGCCCTTGTAGATCCGGCGCTCCTCCGCAATCACGCTGGGTGCAAGCCGCTCCACCAGACTATACAGAGCAAATTCCTTCTGGTAGCCCTTTTCCTCACTGAGTTTTTCCACGAAGCCCTTGAATACGGTGGCACGGGGGTCGGAAATGGAGTATACAGCATGTCCCATGCCGTAGATCAATCCGGCGCGGTCAAAGGCCTCCTTGTGCAGCAGAGCACGCAGGTAGTTCTTGACGGCCTCCTCATCCGTCCAGTCCGGCAGGGTCTGCATCATGTCGTCAAACATATGCACCACCTTGATGTTGGCACCGCCGTGCTTGGGACCCTTCAAGGAGCCAAGGGCAGCCGCAATGGCGGAGTAGGTGTCCGTACCGGAGGAGGAAACCACATGCACCGTAAAGGAGGAGTTGTTGCCGCCACCGTGTTCCGCATGCAGCACCAGGGCAAGATCCAGGATCTTTGCCTCCAGATCCGAGTACTTGCTGTCCGGCCGGAGCATATAGAGAATGTTTTCCGCTGTGGAAAGCTCCGGATTGGGGTGGTGCAGGAACAGACTTTCGTCATTCTTGTAATATTCAAATGCCTGGTACCCATATACCGCCAGGGACGGGAACTGGGCGATCAGCCGGATGCACTGCTTGAGCACATTGGCAATGCTCAGATCGTTGGGATTCGGATCATAGGAATACAGCGTCAGCACACTCCGTGCCAGTGTATTCATCATATCGTCACTGGGGGATTTCATGATGACATCCCGGGTGAATGTGGTGGGCAGGGGACGGGCTTCTACCAACAGTTGTTGAAACTGCCGGAGGGCATCTTTGGTGGGCAGCTCCCCAAACAGCAGCAGGTATACGGTTTCTTCAAAGCCAAACCGGTTTTCCTCACTGAAGCCCTTGACGATCTGTTCCACGTCAATGCCCCGGTAGTACAGCTTGCCCCGTGCCGGCACGCTTTCCCCGTCTACAATGGCGGTGGCGCTGACGTTGCTGATATTGGTTAGACCCGCACGCACACCCTGTCCGTTGATGTCACGCAGACCCCGCTTTACATCGTATTTCTGATAAAGCGCCGGGTCGATGTTGTAATTTTTTTCGCAAAGATTCACCAGCTGGCTGATCTTTGTGTCCAGGTCGATGGATTGATACTTACCCATTGTTTTCCCCTTCCTTCTGTCATTGGTGTCGGATGCTTATTTATTTATTATACACCAAAACCGGGGAGACTGTCAACCTTTTGTCATACAACTTGTGCATGATAGAACAAAACCGGTCAGCTTCCGAAGAAACTGACCGGTTTGAATGATTCAATTCAAAACAGAATTACTTCTGCGGACCCAGCTCGGACTGTTCAATCAGGTGAGCCAGGTAACGTGCAATCGCAGTGATGTCATCAGCATCGATGGTGCCATCGTACTTGCAGTCTGCATTCTTCAGACCCTGTGCGGACGGCGGATTCGGAATGGAAGAATCCTGCGCTACATAACGGGACAGGAGCACAACGTCGTTGATCTCAACCTTGCCGTTGCAGTCAACGTCGCCATACAGGTTGTCGTCCCCACCCTGTGTGGAACCACCAGGAGTTACTTCCGGATACAGCTGGTACATAGTACCCAGAGCCATCAGAATATCTCCTGCGTGCCAGAATCTGTGGTAGTTCAGCTCAACAGACTCAGTAGAACCAGTGGAGTCGAAAGCGTTCTTCAGCTCCATGTACTTCTCATCCTGCAGATACATGGAACGGATGCTGCTGAATGTAGCGCCGTTAGCCAGAGTATCGCCATAAGGAGTCTTGCCGTTGTAGCTGCTGGGGATCCAAACTTCCTCATTGAACATTCTGGAAAGGCTTCCGTTGGTCTCGGTTCTGGATAGACCGATGTCATCACGGCCCAGTTCCCACTCTCTGTCGAGGAGCTGCTGTGCCAGGTACAGAGCCTTGCCGCCCAGAGAAGTAGCATCAGCACTGATCTCGCTGGACTTTGTGCCAACGGCCTTTGCATAGTAGATCAGGGTGTTAGCCAGAGAAGATACACAGCCCAAGTCGGAGCTACCGGTTGCAGTAATGGTGCAGGTCAGACCAGAGTTTGCGTTCTCATTATAGGTACCAGTCCATGTAGCGGGCTGACCGGACCAATCCAGAGTAGCCGGGATTGCGTAATCGCCGTCATCGGTCAGAGTAGTATTCTCAATGAACCAAGCGACCCATCTGTCGAGGAGCTTGCTCAGTGTATCTTCAATGGTCAGACCGCCGGGCTTTACAGCACCCTTGGATGCATCTCCGTCAGTCTTTACATAGTAGTACAGCTCAGCCAGACGCTGTGTAGCCCATACCTGGTTACCGATCCAGTGGTTGGAACCCGGGTCAGCATATACAGGATGCTCAACGTAAGCCATATCATAGAATGTGGGTACGCCGGAGGTGTAGGTCATGTAGTCGCCGTTCCAGCAGTTGGTTGCACCGCCTGCGAAAGGACCGTCAGCAGACTGGAGCCACTGATAGAATTCCAGCTGTCTCTGGAGAGAAGTGGTGTAGTCCTTGGTAGCGCCCTCAGCCTTCATTGCAGAGTTCAAGCCGGTATCATACAGCAGAGCGTATGCTGCCAGCGGGCTCTGATAGAACTGGTGAGCGTGGCTGCAGCCGATCTGCCAAGCCCAGGAGCCATCCTGTGCGCCGCCCCAGGAAGTGTACCATGCCATCAGGTAGTGGCAGGAGTCATAACCGGTGGAGGGGCTGTTCTTGTTCTGACAGCCGATTGCCTTGTAGTACTTATCGAACATGTCGTTACGCAGTTCGTCACCCATCTTACCAGCAAGTGTGGTAATGGAGCTGTCGCCCACGCCCCACTTGTTTGCTGCGTAAATAGCCTGGATTGCACGGTTTTCTGCGTCCGGTGCGTTGGTGTAGGACCACTGTGCTGCAACGTTGGCATCGTTGTTGAAGATACCCTTGATACCACGATTCGCCATACCATACTTCAGAGTCTCGATGGACGGATGCGGTACGGTCTCAAAGCAGGACTCGGAGTTACCTCTCTGGAAGGTGTTGATGAAGGTGAACTTACCAGTGGTGGACGGGGTCTTGGAACCGCTGTCGTATGCCCCACCGTAGCCGTACCAGTCGTCAACGTCTGCCAGCCAGTGCATCAGGTACAGACCCTTGTCGCTGGAGTATGCAGAGGTGAACTTGCTGTGAATCGGGTTGGAACCTGTGTTGGAGGTTTCAGCCTGTACCGGGTAAGCTTTCGGATCATCCGGCACTTCCTTATTATACTGTGAACTCAGGGAAGACTTGCTCCAGAAACCAGTCTGGGTAGTAGGAATCATAACCTCCATTGTCTTCCAAGCCTTAGCCAGGTCATTGGTGTAGGTTGCGCCGTACTCACTGCCGGAGTTCTTTGCAATGTTGTCTCTCATTGCAGCCATCCATACGATGTAGGACATTGCCTCGGATGTGGTCTCGTGACCGTAGTCAGGAGCCTCAACGATGCAGGTTTCAACAGCGTGGTAAGGAACACCGAAGCCGCCGGATGCGGTATTGGTCTTGCTCAAGTAGCCGTTTTCCTGACCCTTGGTTACAACGTCATCGTACAGAGACAGGAATCTCTGTGCATAGGTCTCGTCGCCGTATGCTTCATCCTTGGTTCTGGTGCCTGCAGCGGATGCAGCCAGCGGAAGCATGGAGCTGGAAACAACAGCAGCGGAAAGTGCAGCAGCAAGAACTGCTTTGTACTTCTTAAATACCATGTTTTCTTTTCCCCTCTCAAAAATTTGATTTCGTGATCCTGCAGTGTAAACCGCATTCTCTTAACTTGTGTACCCTCCAGTGCATGCGGATTTTCCTTGGCGCATGGCGCATATGTACACAAAACGCCCCTGCTCGAATCACACTCAAATTATAGTACAAAGGAATCTGCTTTGTCAACCCTTTACATAAAATGCGGAACCCGGCAAAATGATTTTGGCGGTTTGCATAAGTTTTAATCTGGCCGTTTGGGCAATTTGCTATTTACTGCTTTTGGAACTGCCCGGAGAGCCACTTGCTTGATTACAGTTTGTATAGCCGCTTTGCAACTTCATGCAATCTTCAGTCCGTTTACACAAAATCAACACAAAATGCTTGTAGAATAAGCACGGTTTTGCAGCATTATTGTCAGAATTACCTTACATTCATGATTCGGTTACAGCATATTCATAACCTGTACATATATTTTTGCGATAATAATTAAGAATGTTTCTGCCGCTTTTTTGCCTTGCAGCCGGGTAAAATCCACGCTGCATCCCGATGCCCGTACCCGGCATCCTGCGGCATGGACAATTTTGAAAGGGGAATTGGAATGGTTGAAATCAAAAACCTGACACGGTTCTATGGCAATATACCTGCGGTAAAAAATCTTTCCTTTACGGTGGAGGACGGAGAGATCCTTGGATTCCTGGGGCCAAACGGTGCGGGAAAGTCCACTACCATGAATATGATCACCGGCTATCTGCCCTCCTCCTCCGGAACGGTTGTGGTGGACGGCTTTGACATCGCCCAGCAGCCGGAGGAGGTCAAAAAGCGCATCGGCTATCTGCCGGAGCTGCCGCCCCTGTATCTGGATATGCGGGTGAAGGAATATCTGCGGTTCGTGGCTGGGATCAAGGGAGTCAAGCGGAAGGACGTGAAAGCCCAGATCGACCAGGCTATGGAGCGGCTGAAGCTGACGGATGTGCAGCACCGGCTGATCCGGAACCTGTCCAAGGGCTATAAGCAGCGTGTAGGCTTTGCCCAGGCGCTGCTGGGAAATCCCAAAATCCTGATCCTGGACGAGCCGACGGTGGGTCTGGATCCGTCCCAGGTTGCTCAGGTGCGGCAGCTGATCCTGGATCTGAAGAAGGATCATACTATTATATTCAGTTCCCACATTCTCTCAGAGGTCAGCGCTGTCTGCGAACGGGTGGTCATCATCAACAAGGGTGAGATCAAGGCCATCGACACCATCGAAAACCTGGAGAACAGTATCCAGGCAAATCTGTCCCTGTCCATTACAGTAGAAGGGGACAAGGCGAAGGTGGAGCAGCTGATCCAGACTGTGCCCGGAGTGGTTGCCATCAAGAGCGCAGAGTACATCAAAACCGGCACCCATACCTTTACTGTGGAGATCAGGGATGACAGCGTCCGCAAGGCGATCCTGGCAAAGCTCATCGAGGCGGACTGCTCCGTTGTGAGCGTCAACACCTCCAAGATGAGCCTGGAGGAGGTATTCCTCAAGCTGACCGCACAGAATACGGGCAAGAAGTCCCTGGAGGAGATCTTCGACGAGATCGGCGAGGATATGGACCGGAAGGAAAGCAAAGCTGCGGCAGAGCGGGAAAACAAGACCCCGGCGGAAGGAGAGAAATAAGCTATGTATTCATTATTTAAAAAGGAAGTACAGTCCTACTTCTTTTCCCCCTTTGCGTACATCATCGGTGCGCTGTTCCTGCTGGTGTTTTCCCTGAGCTTTATCACCGGCATTTCGGATCTGTCCTCCAACACCTTTAAATTCTCGTTCCCGAACATCTTCTACAACAACTTCTTTTACTTTATCTTTATGATTCCGGCGCTGACCATGCGTACCTTCGCAGAGGAGCGTAAGGGCGGCACGGAGGTTCTGCTTATGTCCTCTCCGCTGTCCATCACCAAGATCGTGCTGGCAAAGTTTTTGGGTGTGGCGTTCGTGTTCCTGTGCATGATGCTCCTGTCCCTGTTTTTCCCCATCGTAACCGCCCTGCACGGAGGCGTGATCTGGTCCAACCTGCTGTGCGGCTACATCGGCTTCTACTTCTGGGGTCTGGTGTGCATCGCCGTGGGTATCTTCATGTCTGCTCTGACGGACAACCCCATCATTGCAGCAGTGCTGGGTGAAGCAGCCATGATCGTGCTGATCTTTGTGGATAACCTGGCAAGCACTGCACTGTTCTCCAACCTGCCGGTGGTTTCCACCGTGCTGAACTGGCTCTCCACAGAGGAGCGCTTTGTGATGTTCTCACAGGGTCTGTTCCGCTTGTCGGATCTGATCTTCTACATTTCCATGATCGTACTGTTCCTGGCGTGGACGGGCATTGCGATTCAGAAAAGACGCTGGAGCAGGGGGTAATGGACGATGGAACTGAAAAAAAGCAATGTAAATGCACAGAAGAATAAAAAGTATACCCTGATGGCATGGGTCATGGCGCTGCTGGTACTGGCAGTGACCATTCCGCTGAATCTGCTGGCGGAGCAGATGGACGTAAACTGGGATCTGACGCCCAACAAGCTGTATACCCTGACGGATGCCACCACAAATCTGCTGGATTCCCTGGACAAGCCGGTGGATATTTACCTGCTGGAGCCGTTGGAGAAAATCGCCGATGAGCCGGAGACTTCCGCACTGTACCGGGCGCTGCTCCAGTATGACAGCTATGAAAACATCAATCTCATCACCTTTGATCCGGAAACGGAGCCCCAGAAGCTCACCGAGCTGAATCCGGACGGCACCTTCAATCTGACCGAGGGCGACTTCCTGGTCAAGTGCGGGGACATGGTCAAGCGGATCCCCGGCAAGATGATCTATCAGTATGAATACAACGATGCGGGAGAAGTGACTGCCGCATACTTCCGGGGTGAAAACTACATCACCGGCGCCATCAAGACCGTGTCCGAGGGCACCATGCCCGGGGTATACTTCCTGACCGGTCACGGGGAATTGGGCAAGGAGGGCTACTCCCGGCTTTGCACCAACCTGGCAAATTACAACTATACTTCCGCTGATCTGAATCTGATGACCGCTGATGCAGTGCCGGAGGATTGTGCCATCGTGCTGATTGCTGCACCCACCACGGACATTACAGCCGCAGAAAAGGAAAAGCTCCAGGCATTCCTGGATAAGGGCGGCAACATCAGCTTTCTGATGTCCCCCAACCAGGAAAAGGTCAAGTACAAAAACATCGAGGATCTGATGCTGGAGTATTGTCTGGCAATGCGCTATGACCGGGTGTATGAGACGGACTCCTCCCAGCACATCTCCAACGATCCCTACACTTTTATGGTGAATCTGGTTTCCCCGGCGGATGAGGATCAGCCGGATATGACCTCCGGTTTGCAGAACAGCGTCCTGGTTCCCTATATGCGCAACTGCCGGAGCTTATATTCTGTATTCGGCGCCAACTATGCCGAGCTGACCCTGGGTACCCTGATGGTTTCCAACAATACCGCTGTTGGAGAGATTTACGGCGGCACTGATGAGGATCCGGAGGAAACCAAGGGGCAGGAAATGATCCTGGCGGAGTATGCCATGGATCCCACCCGGAACGATTCCAAGATCGTAGTATTCGGGGACGCTAGCTTTATTTCGGATGAATACGTTTCCTCCGAGTATCTGACTGTGCCCACCTTCCTGTTCCTGTCCACCATTACCTGGATGTACAACAGTGACATTGATATGAGCATTGCGGACAAGGAAAAGACCTACGATTACATGCTCCTCAACAGCGAGGCAGAAGCCAACTCCATCCTGTATGTGTTTGGTGCTGCACCTCTGGTGATCGCAGCCATCGGCATTGTAGTCTGGGCAAGGAGGCGCAATTCATGAAGCAGGGCAAGATCATCGCACTGCTGGCAGGGGCAGTGGTGCTGCTGACCGGCGGATACCTGGCGCTGCGGCTGAAAAATGCGGAAAAGACCAAGCAGAAGCAGGAGCAGGAGGCTCCGGTGAGTCTGATTTCCTTTGACGGGGATGCCACCGCCTCTCTGACAGTGAAAAATGAGGAAGGTACCTTCCGGTTCCTGTTCCAGAATCAGACCTGGGTGCTGGACGGGGACGAGTTCACTGCCAATCCCTATACGGTGTCCGCTATCTGCTCCTATATGTGCAATCTCAGCTCCGTGAAAACCATTGCCAGGGATGTAACGGATCTTTCCCCCTACGGGCTGTCTGATCCGGTGGAGCTGACGGCGGTGACTGATTCCGGGGACAGCTATCAGCTGCTTGTGGGCAATCCCACACCCACCAATGAATCCTATTATGCAATGCTGCCGGGTACCACCACGGTGTATACCATTGACTACACCTCCGGCTCTGTGTTCCGGGCAAATAAGAACACGTTGAAAAACCGGTATCTGCTGGATGCATACAGCACGGAGATCACGGAATTCTCCCTGGAGCGGGACGGCAAGCTGATCTACAGCATGACCCATGATGCAGCTATGCAGTGGATCATCAACCAGCCCATCCAGTGGCAGGGCTATACCTCCAACATCAACGAGATCCTGGATACCTTTGTGCGTGCCACTGCAACTGCCTTTGTGGACAATAATCCCAGCGATCTGAGCCAGTATGGACTGGACCAGCCCAGCTACCGGATTCACGCAAAGACGGATGCCAAGGAGACAACGATCCTGCTGGGGAAGATGGTTTCCAATGCAGAAAACGAGGTGTCCATTTACGGCATGTTCCAGGAGAGCGGACAGGTCTTCTACATGACTAAGGCTGCGCTGAACTTCCTGGATGATGACCTGCTGAGCGTGGCGTACCCCTATGTGTACAACCCGGATGCTTCCACGGTCAAGCAGCTGGTTGTGGACTGCAACGATGTGCAGGCGACGCTGGAGCTGGATACCCTGAACAAGAAATATAGCTGCAACGGGGTGGACATCAGCGATATGGGGGACGAGGTGACCCAGGCATTCCAGAACTTCTACCAGGCAGTGGCAACCATGGGTCTGTCCCAGGTAGATCCGGATGCCAAGCCGGAGGGAGAAGCGGCGATCAGCTTCACCTATACGCTCCAAAGCGGCGAGGTGAACCGGGTGGAATTGATCCCCGCATCGGATACCACCTACTGGATCATGAAAAACGGCACCTATACCAACTTTATGACCCGGAAGAAGATTTTGAATGTGACCGGCGGAATCATCTCCAGTTATGAGACCCTGCAAAAGAAGATTCAGGAAGCAAGCAAATAAAAATAGCACCGCACGGAGCCGGATTCTGGCTTTGTGCGGTGTTTTCTTCGGGAGGGATGCAGATGCATAAGCTGCGGGCGGCGCTGGAACGGCTGAAAACGTCCCCGTTCCGTGCCCGGTTTCATCTGTCAGAACAGGACAAGGCGTACATCGATCAGAAGGGATTGCAGGTGATCCGAAGCCATGCGGCAGAGTTTGTTGCCAAGCGACTGGCTCCGGCGTATCCGCAAAAGGATGGGAAGCAGACTCCCATGCGTGGACATCCGGTGTTCGTGGCCCAGCATGCATGTGCCTGCTGCTGCCGGGGATGCCTGGAAAAGTGGTACCAGGTCCCCCGGGGCAGAGCCCTGACCGAACAGGAGCAGCGGGGCATTGTAAACCTGCTGATGGCGTGGATCCTGGTGGAGTATCAGGCGGAACAGAGGGGCAAAGGAGCAAGTCATTCCGGATCCTGATATGGCGAGTCTGGCACATCGTGTTCTTGCAGACGTCGGAGCAATGGATTCAGCACTTTCCTCCAGAACTGTCGGAAGGAGTGGGAGTGTCCGAACACCCGGACAAGCGTCGGGCTGACTGCGTAATAGCATTGAATAAAGAGTCTTCCTAAATAAGAGCGTCGCAAAGTCAGATCACGGAATCTGCGAAGCTGCCATACCTGTGGACAATCATAGGAGCCGTAGACGCATGTAGCAATATAGCAGCCCTGCTTCTTTTTGGTTTTGTTTTCAGATTCACTTGGCTTTGCTTTGGGAGGGGCAGATTCAGTGGGCGCAGATGTGGGCTGCATCGGATTATCCGTTGATGGTGGTATGAAATCGGGTGTCTGACCAGAGAAATGATGTACCCGACAGACAGGTGCCTGCAGCAGTGCAGTGATACGTTGGCTAATGTAAGCCTGGTTGATGCCATAGGACGTCCACAGAGTCAGCAGAGGGATGCCTGCTTCTTCCAGGATCTTTTGTATTTTTTGATCCCGAGTATGGCGGTTACGTTCAAGGTGGGATTTGTCGTTGATCTCCACAGCAATTTTCGGGACATATGCGTGATCCGTGATCAGGAAATCGATATTTCTGAAAAGCTCATTATGATAAGATGCTTGATCAGTGCGGAGTACGAAAGCAGCCAGATTGATTTGAGGAAAGACAAAGAATCCAGCTGGTAAGGCATTTTGTATAGCGCCGAAAAAAGCAATTTCGCAGTTCGAGAGCAAGGCTTCTCGGCGCTCGTACAGAAAAGGATTGGAATTTGGGTTGGATTCCGCCTGTGGGCAGGAGGCGTCTTTATGATGCCATTGCTTGCAGGTGGTGCATTTTATAATTTGCCCTTGTTCCTTTAATATGTTGCAGTTCCAGCATAGTGGGTATTTTCCACTTTCTGCGCCGCATACTTTACATTTCATATGGTTCCTCCTGTCTGTCTTGTTATGTGGATATAAAACACAACAATAGTATACAGCATTTTTTACAGGATTTCAAGCTTTTTCAATATTTTCGTGTATCATTCTAAATATAGCCATCAAAAACCCACCCCGGCATATGCATGCCGGGGTGGGTTTTTATGAAAGGGATAGAAGCTGGCAAATCAAAGGGTGTCTGTCAAGTGTGCCAGATATCGACAGATGGCGGTGATATCGGAGGAATCCACCACCTGGTTCTTGTCACAGTCTGCATTCTGCACGCCCTGAGGGGTGACAGAGGCGCTTGCGTCCTGTGCAATGTACCGTGCCAGCAGAACCACGTCGCCGATCTCAATCTCTCCGTTGCAGTTTACGTCGCCGTATACAGGCTCCGGCTGGGGTTCGGTGGTGGTTGTGGTGGTAGTCGTGGTGATCGGGGCAGGTACCGTAGTGGTAACCACCGGCGGCTGCTCCTGGGTGCTGAACGTTGCGCCCATACCCCGGAATCCGCTGTTCTCTGCGAGCATCAGGAAGCCGTTGGTGGTAATGGAACCGTCCGGATTTCGCCATACTGTGTGGAAATCCGTGCCCTCTGCCGGTGCAGTCACGCTGATGAAATCGCTGTCCTGGGGACCGGTTACGGCATCGCCGATCTTATTTTTGGAAATGTCCGCCATACTGCCAACCTGGTAGTACTTGCCGGAGTTGTAGTATACGGAGTTTCCGATCTTGCCTACGAACTTATCGCTTGCGCAGTTGCCGTAGCTTACATAGGAAAGCAGGTTGGTGAAGGTACCGGCAGTGCAGCGATCCATCTGGAAGTTTGCCTTGCCGCCACCCTTGGAGTTTGCGAAGGAGGTACAGTTGGTAAGGCTGCCGAACAGAGGGTTGTTGTTGTCGGTGAAGCCATGGTGCAGGTTCTCAAAGGCGATGCAGTTTTCCAGCACATGGGCAGTACCTACGCCGGAGCCGCCCAGCTTGAATCCGTTGCCATCGCAGTCTCCGCCGCCTCTGCCGTCCTCAGTCCAGCCGTTGCGGAAAGCGATGCAGTTCCGGAGGGTCACAGCGCCGATGGGGCCCGTTGCGCTCTTGGCGTACAGATCCCAGCCGTCATCGCTGTTGTTGTAGGACATGCATCCGTCAAATACATTTCCCACGCCGCAGGTGAGCTTTGCGGCAAAGCCGTCTGCGTTTTCCATGGTTGCCTCGTCGCAGTTGTTGCTTGCGGTGCAGTTGAGAATGGTATTGTAGGAGGGCCACTGGGAAATGTCAGAGTAGGAGGTGTTCACCCGGCTGATCTGTAAGCCGGTATCCCGGTTGTTGGTGAACTGACACAGCTCCACCACGTTGTGACTGCCTGCCAGGATCATGCCGTTGTCCCCGGCACCCTGGATCCGGATCCCGTACCAGTGCCAGTAGCTGCCCTCCAGGGACACGCCCCGGTTGGCATTGTCCAGCGCCATTGCGGAAAAGTCAAAGGTTACGGATGCACCCGGCACTGCGGAAATGGTCTTGTAGGCATGCTCTGTGCCGCTGTTGCTTTCAGCAACCTTAACGGTGGAGGACAGATTGTATACACCTCCCAGGCAGTAGATGGTGCCGCCGGGCTGCACGGAATCAATTGCCTTCTGCACCGTCATGGGATGATCCATGGTGCCGGATGCGGAATCAGAACCATTGGGAGCACAGTAAATTGCGCCTGCAACCGGCTCTACGGAAGGCGTGGTAGTGGGGGGCACAGTGGTGATCCCCAGGACAGTGGTGACAGCCGGAGCAGTGGTTGTAGTGGGAGTCGGTGCAGTGGTGCCCGGTGTGACCGGAGCGGTGCTGTCCAGCTTGCCCACGCCGCAGGATTTTTTCAGCGTATCCAGCAGGGTGTCGGTGCCCTCGGCGGTGTAGGCATAATCCGGCTTGTAGGTGCTGGTGTTTGCCATATTCTCCGACCAGCTCTGAGAGGTCTCGGTGCTGGTGTTGGCAGCGGTGCATCCGATGAACTGGTTGCCGCTCAGATTCCAGTAGCCGATGGCTTTGCTGTCCAGGGAGCAAACCGGCTCCCTTACGTTGTCAAAGATGTTGTTTTCCACGAACACCTCTGCACCCATCCGGGTGTTGATGCCGCTGGTGTAAATATCGTGGTAGTAGTTGTTATAGATGTGGGCATGGCCGAACCGGAACAGGGGAAGCCGGGAGTTGCAGTTTTCAAAGATGTTGTGGTGCATGGTAAAGGTCCGGTCATAGTTGTCGCTGTCAGAAAAGCCGCAGAGCATGGTTTTCCAGCTGTCATGCAGGTAGTTGTAGGAATAGGTCAGATGGTGGCTGTTCTTCTTGCAGTCCAACAGACCATCGTACACATCCTTCTTGCTTTCGTCTCCGTCATATACATTATAAAGCTCGCAGTGATCCACCCATACATAGCCGGAGTTTTCGATGCTGATGGAATCTCCTTCGCCGGCACCCTTCAGCACATGGTGGATCTCCATATTCTGAATGATGATGTTTTCACACCGTACCATCCGGATGCCGATGCCGTTGCATTCTCCCCGGTCTGCCACGCCGATGACGGAAATGTCCGACAGATCCTTCATCAACAGCTCATCCTGTGCGGTGTTGTCCAGGGTGATGGTGCCATCCACATAAATGGTCAGAGGCACATTGTCCGCCTTGCTGTCCAGCGCCGCCAGGAACTGATCCCCGGTGGCAACCGTCACGGAAGTTCCTCCTGCGCCGCCAGTGGTGCCTGCTCCGTAGCCTACGGGGCCATCCGCTGCCACAACCTGTGCAGGCTGTGCGGTGGCGGCTGCCATTGCCAGACCTGTCACCGACATCAGGGCGGCGGTCAGCAGCCCCCAGATGCGGTTGACGGTTTTCTTCGTCAATACCATATGCTATTCCCTCCAAATTTTTTGTTTTGCAGCGCCTTAGGAGCGCTGCGCTTTGTTTCCGGTTTGCACTGTGCGTTTTGCATATCCCGCGATTAGTGCACAATACAGCAGTATACATGTATTATAACATGCAAAATAGTGCAGTGCAATAACATATCTTGACTTATCGCTGATTTATTATAATATTTTTTGTGTTAGTACTCTGTTCATTTCTTGGATAACACCGTACAGAGCTTGTGTGGCATTGCCCTTGCATACTCCCACCAAAACAGACAGGATCCGCCCTTGACTTACAGCGGAAAATAGGCTATAATAAGATGTACCGCTTGAACAGGGAGGTGTGCTGTATGCAGCAAACAGGCTTAAAGACCATTGCGGTGAACCGACAGGCCCGGCATGAATACTTTGTACAGGAGAGCTTTGAGACCGGCATCGTCCTGGTGGGGACGGAGGTCAAGTCCATCCGGCAGGGGGGCGTAAACCTGAAGGACAGCTGGTGCAGCATCGACAAGGGTGAGCTCTGGATCAAGGGCATGCACATCTCTCCCTATGAAAAGGGCAATATTTTCAACACGGATCCCCTCCGGGTTCGTAAGCTGCTGATGCATCACAAGGAGATTGATCGTCTGCTGGGTACGCTCAAGCAGGAGGGACTGACGCTGATTCCCCTGTCCCTGTATTTCAAGGGCAGCCGGGTGAAGGTGCAGCTGGGTCTGTGTAAGGGCAAAAAGCTCCACGACAAGCGGGATGCGGCAGCGGCACGGGATGCCAAGCGGGAGATTGACCGGGCGCTGAAGACCCGGAATCAATAAGGGGGGCGTAAAGGCTTCGACGGGGGCTGTGAACGTTCATAAGCGAGTAGAGGGCGCGACTCTTTAACCACGCAACACGTTTAAAATTAAACGCTGATAACGATACTCTTTTGATGGCTGCCTAAGGGCCCCATCCGTCTGCCCGGGAAGGACTGCGGTCCCGGAACAGGCGTCGATCAGCAGTGAACATTCTGCGGACCTGCTCATATTCGCTGAAGGTCTTTTGAGCTACCGACTCTGTAAGCCTGCTTTTCGGCGTGCAGAGCCGGGAATTGAAAGGAAAAGCTACACTCGTAGAAATTGACCGGAATCGGCTTTCGGACATGGGTTCAATTCCCATCGCCTCCACCATATGCATGAAAACCCACGTAAATGCGTGGGTTTTTCTTTTTGTCCCCCGAAAAAATGAATCGATCGTGAGCAACCCATTCCGTAAAAGCGTGGATGGTTGTTTGACTTTTCGTGTATGGGCGTGGTATAATGTGTGAAACGAAATGTAGGGCATCTGCCTTGCAAATCGGAATTTGTGAGGTGGTATAATGAATAAAATTAAGCTGACTGCACTTCCTTGTATATGTGCAGATGTTTTTTACGGTACTGAAATCATCAGACCGGGAGGAGAAGCATTGAATTTTGCTGCGCATGCCTCGCACTTTAAGGATATAGATGTTACGCTTCTTGGTGTTGTCGGAAAAGATGAATATGCAGAAGCGATAATGGATTCAATATCAAAGCTTGATATTGATAAAAACCATATACGCATTGATGAAAGGTATCAGACTGCAAATAATATGACTTACCTTACAGAATCGGGCGATAGGTATTATAAAGATGATTCATGGAACGGAGAAATTCTCGATAACATCGTACTGAATGATAATGAAATCAGAATCTTATCAAGGTCCGATGTAGTCTTTGTTCATTTCTGGGCTTCGTGTTTTTCGCAAGTAGTTGAACTGAAGGAAACTCTTGGCTTTAAGCTTGCGGTAGATTTTGATGTATATAGAGATTTTGCAGATATGGAACGATTTGCTCCGCATGTTGATTTCTTCATGATAAGCGGCTCGGAAGAACTCCTGCCGAGGTTCAAAGAATTATCGAATAAATACCGTTGCCTGTTCAACGTGTCACTTGCAGAACGTGGAAGCGTTACATACTTTAATGGACAGGAATTCAAAGTGCAAGCTGTGAAAGTTGAAAGCATAATTGACACGACCGGTTGTGGTGACAGCTATCACGCCGGATTTGTCTGCTCATATATGCTCGAAAATAATATTGAAAAGGCTATGAATGTCGGTTCTGAAATTGCAGCAGAAACCTTAAAACATTACGGTGGATTCTGAATAATCAGAAACACAACTTCCAATTTTCAAAGATAACCACAGCTACAAAACCAGCATTTCTTCCAACAAATCAGATGATCATATGCTGCCCCTGAAAGGAGTGTTCCTATGGACAATTCCAAGAAACGAAGTCCCTGGCAAATCGCCAATGCCACCGTTTTGCTGCTGCATCTTGTACTGCCGGTATGGCTGGTTGCCTGGATGTACACACCCGCCATTTCCAGCATTCTGCTTCCGGTGATGATGATCTGCGGACTGCTGCCCGGGGTGTGCAGCAAGCTGGTCAAAAAGTTTCAGAAGGGGAAGGGGTTGCTGATCGCATCCAGGGTGCTGGCAGTTTTCGCCATTACAGCATTCTATACGCCCCTGGTGGTGCTGCGGAGCGCCAAGGAGGTTCAGCTGCTGTACCCCCTCAAGCGCTTTCTGTATACATACGGTGTGTATGGAGATGGAAGAAGCGGCATATATGAAGCCCTACTGCCGGAGCAGCTTCCGGATGCCTGCACAGGGTATCGGTTCCGCACCCAGGGCACGTTGAGTGCGTGGTATTGATGTCAAGAAAGTAAGGATGATGGGTGAAAAAGTGCTGATTTTTCGGCACTTTTTTATTTTTAGAGGATATTTGAGAGGCCCTCAATATGCTGCTTTTCTGTATGCGGAAACAAATCGAAATAAGACCAGGAATACACGGAATCAAAATTGACACAACGCATACAAGCCAAGAGCGTATCAGGGAACAAATCCAGAACCATAAAAAATGCCATGCTGGGAAAGCACATCTTCTCAGCATGGCATTTTGTTTCTATGAAATGTAGATTTCTTCGTAAAATCCGCCCATTTATTTGCAGAAATTTCAGACAAAACAACATCGAATCTGCTATCATTATAGCAGATTTTCAGAAAAAGTAAAGTATATATTTCTGAAAATTCATGAATAAATCATAAGAATCGGAGAAAAAGCAGGCGTTTTCTTGCTTTGAACAGTCCGAAAACTTGTCAGGAGGAATTTCAAATGCCGAGAAGAGGCAGCAACATTTACAAGAGAAAAGACGGTCGGTTTGAGGGACGTGTCCCGATCGGTCATAAGGAAGATGGGTCGCTGAAATACAAATTTGTATATGCCAGAACGCTTTCCGAGGTAAAGGAAAAGATGGCACAATTTCAAGCTGTTTTGCAGAACCAGCCAGTTTCTGCTTTGAAATTAACCGTGGCAGAGGCATCTCGTCAATGGCTTTCTGCGGCAAAACTGCGTGTGAAACCGTCCAGTTATGCGCACTACGAAAACATCATTCGCAATCATATTCTTCCGGATCTCGGAACAAAGTATCTCACGGATATGACAACACATCAGCTGAATGATTTTGTCTTTGAGAAACTGCAAAGCGGCCGATTGTGCGGAACTGGCGGACTTTCCGCTCGGTTTGTACAAGACATTATGCGGGTTTACCACAGCATAGAACAGTATGCGGTGCAGGAATATCACATTCGTGGAACACATTTTACTATGCCGAAAGCAGAGAAAAAGCAGCTGGATGTGCTGTCTTCTGAGGAGCGAAAGAAGTTGGAACAGTATCTTCTTCAGACAGGGTTGACCATTGATTTGGCGATTCTGCTATGCTTGTTCACCGGTTTGCGTGTAGGTGAATTATGCGGCTTACAGTGGAGCGATATTGACTTTGAAAACGGAACACTTTCTGTAAAACGAACGGTGCAGAGAATCTATCGAAATGGCTGCTCTGAGGTATTGATCGGCTCTCCCAAAAGCAGAACTTCCGTGCGGACAATTCCGGTTCCGTCCTTCTTGTTGACACTGCTGGAAAAGAAAAAGCGGCAGGATTTTTTGTACTTGATTACTGGGAAAAGCAAACCGGCAGAACCGAGAACCATGCAGTATCGGTTTCAGAAAATCCTGAAACTTTGTGGTATCCGAAAGGTTCCATTTCATCTGCTTCGACACACTTATGCTACAGATTGTATTGCCCATGGGTTTGATGCAAAGACGCTGAGTGAATTGCTGGGACACGCTGATGCCAGTATTACGCTGAATCGATATGTGCATTCTTCTATGCAGATGAAGCAGGAATATGTAAAGCGGTTGAAATTGACGGGATGATGTTTCGCCGTCAAAAAATCGTATGAGAAATGCAAAAAACATTGGAAACAGCGTGATTTTTTAGGATTGAATGGTCAATGGGCGGATTTTACGAAACAAAAATGCTTCTTTCCTTTTAGTATCTCCAGTAATAAACCATCTATTCTTCTTGTTTTTTGGGATATTTTATGGTATTATGGAAATAGAGAGAGAAAGCTAAGAAAGGGGCATATTACGTGATTTGCATAGCAGTAGTGGATGATGAAAGAGCAGTATGTGATGAACTACTATTTTTTCTGAAAGAATACGAAATGAAATTCAAAATGATTTTTGATATTTCAATCTATTACAATGGAGAAAATCTTTTGGCTGATCTGGAAGATGATATACATTTTGATTTAATTCTATTGGATATTGAGTTAGCTAAGATTAATGGTGTAGAGGTCGGTAGACATATACGTGAGATAAACCAAGATTACTTGTGTCAAATTATTTATATCTCTTCTAAAATGGGATATGCTATGGAATTGTTTCAAGTGCATCCATTTCACTTTTTGATGAAACCCATACAAAGAGAAACATTATTTTCTTGCCTGGGTGAATATCTTCGATTATATTCCAAGAAAGATTTTTTTGAATTAACAAACAAAAATGTAAAAAAGCGAATACCAATAGAGCAGATACAATATTTTGAAAGCAATGGAAGAAAGATTACTGTTTATTGTTCAAATGAATCACATGAATTTTATGGAAAATTGAGTGATTTGTCAGAAATGAAAATTCTAAAAAATTTCCTTATGATCCATAAATCTTTCTATATTAACATTGCTCATATTTCATCATATAGTTATGATTCACTGACAATTGATGATTGTAGAGAGTTGCCTATTAGCAAACCAAATAGAAAAGAAGTTCGCAGAGCAATTTTGAAGTATAGTGCAGATCGATTTAGAGAGGAGTGATAATATGCAGGAACAGCTCGTATATTTAATAGGAAATGCTTTTCGTATCTATATTTATTTTAAGCTTTTAAATACTATGTTTGGTACTGCAAAAGTGAAACAAATCTGGATTATAATAGGATTTACATTCTATTTTTTAATCAATAGTTTTGGTGCTATCTTATTTGGAAATTTCACTTTAAATATCTTAACAAATATAATTCCATTGATTGCTCTCTCATTTTTGTATGAATCGAAAGTAACAAGTAAATTATTTGTAGCATTAGCATTTTATGTAGTTAATATGCTTGCAGACGGTATTGTATATACCATTATTCTCATAACTAAAGTGAATTCCATTATAATGAGTAGTGGAATTGCCACAGTACTGATTACCTTTTTAATAGAATTGATTTTTGAATATATTTGGAAAAAACGGGCTTATCATGAAATTGATAAACTGTATTTAGCAACAATTTTGACTGTGCCAATTGGGAGCATTTTGGTTGGTATTTTAACTATGTATCAGTACAGCATAAAAACAATCACTGTAGCTTTTATTTTAATCAGTTTTAATTTACTCATTTTTTATATGTATGATAGCCTCCAGAAGAATTATGAAGTCATCTATGAGAAAAAGCTTTTGGAGCAAGCGGTGAAAGCACAACATAGTGAATTAGAATTATTACAAGAATCCCAGAATAGAATTCGATACTTACAACACGATTTCAAGAATCATTTAATCTCTATTGTAAATTATGCAAAAAAAGCGGATAATCAAGGACTGATTCATTATATTGAAGAGGGTTTGGGTTTTCTCTCGCTTCATCAGCAATTTGTTGACACCGGAAATTCCGAGATTGATAGCATTCTTAATTACAAGTTGCAGGAGATGAAAAACAAAAACGTCCATTTAAAGTATTCTATAACGATACCAAAGGACTTGAAAATTAATGTGTTTGACCTCAACATCATACTTGGAAATTTATTAAACAATGCAATAGAAGCTATCGAAAAAGCGGAAAGGAAATACTTCTTTATCAATATTTATTTTGAGAAAAACATTCTTTTTATCCATATAGAAAATACCTATGATGGAAATATCATAAAAGAGAAAGAAACATTGATGACAACAAAGGAGGAAAAGCAATTACATGGATTAGGACTGAAAAGCGTTTCCAGCATATTGGAAAAATATGATGGAGACATTATATACGATTATAATGATATATATTTTATTACAGATGTCATGCTCTGCAATACGAGTTTTCATCATGAAACAGAGTGAGAAAATAGTCGAATTTTGACATTAACATAGGTCGTTTTTTACAAGAGTCGCTTTTGCGGCTCTTTTTTTGTTATAATTTGTTTTGCAGGCAAAATAAAAAGATTGGAGTGATAAATATGAAAAAGATTATTTTGAAATATGGCGGTATGCTTGCTGCTTTAGCAATGGTTTTTACAACACTGACAGTAAATTCAACCTGTACTTGGATGACTTATCAGGAAGAATTGCCTGATACAGCTAAAAAACTTCGCAAGTTCTGATGTTTGTTAAATTATCTTGTAAGATTGCAGATAGGCTAGAACACTGTGGCATTATCTCAAAATCCAATAGAACATTGTATGAATATGGCCTGCGTCAGATGTTTGCAACAATTCTGAACATTCTAACAATGCTCCTGATTGGATTTATAATGGGACTTGCTGTGCCGGCGATGGTTTACACAATCGCATATATCCCATTAAGAGTATATGCCGGAGGCTATCATGCTTCTACACCGCAGCGATGCTGGGCATTTTCTGCGATAATGTTATGGATTGCACTGTGTATCGTAAAATACACGCCCCAAATGTATTTTTGGGTGATTACAACATTGTCGTTGATAGCCTGCATCGTTGTTTTTTTGCTGTCGCCGGTAGAAGATCGAAATAAGAGATTGGATGAAAAAGAACATCATGTTTATCATATTCGAGCAATTGTTGTGATGACAATAGAAATGATTGTGGCGATGCTGTTGTTTGCTTTACATTTCACACAATTTGTTTTGGTATTGGAGATCGCATGGTGCTCTCTTGCAGTTATGTTGCTGCTTGGAAAAGGAAAGAATGTTTTTGAAAATAAAAAAGGAGGAAGTGCATGAATAAAAAACTGACAAGAACACTTGCCGGAGTCATGTCCCTGATGTTCATGGGACAGATCATGATTTTTGGCGACGGCAGTGCCCAAGGTCTTTTACATGCTGATACAATTGCATCTGCTGCAGAAGCGATTGAGGGAGCAAAGAACAAAGACCAGCTTGCCAAGGAATTTGAAGAAGCAACAAAAGATCTGGGAAAAGTAGATTTTTTTGATGTTACTGAAGACAAAAAAGAAACTGCTAATAATGAGGAGATTGCAGAAGATGATATTTCTGTTCAATCCGAATCAGACGAAGCAGTGCAGGACCATACTGCAGTTATTGCGACTGCTTCGGATGGCGATGCTCCAGCAGGTGAATTAACAGTAACTGGTATTGTTAAACAAGGTGTTATCAACGGAATTGATGACAAAACGCCAATTTATGTGCGTATTTTTGATGAGAACTGGAATGAAATTGAATACCAGGAACTCCGAAGTGGTGACAGTTATTCTGTAACAGCAAGCAGTGGTAGTGGCATTTATCATGTCAAGTATGAAAGTGATGGTTATTTGCCGTTTTACTTGAAGGATTTTGGTACTGGTACCTATACTGTTGGATCTGGTGATTCTCGCAACACGGTGACATTAGTTCCAGGTGATACCACTTGGAATGAAGAACACGACAACGAGTGGAGCGACGATGTCATCAATGGAAAAGACTTGGCGTATGTACAGAGTTGCTTAGGAGCATATCGTGGTGATGATGCATTTAATTTTTCTATAGACTTAAATGGTAATGGAATAATTGATCAGGAAGAATTGCTCCAAGCACAAGATGTTATTAATTCTGCCAGTGAATCACAACAGGATGCAAATGCTGCATATATTTATGATTTAAATGGAGATGCTTACATCAATCATCTGGATATGCAGATAATGGAAAGTCTTATTGGTTACGATTCTTCTGAAATTTCCGACCTTGACTTCAATGGAAATGGTGTAATTGATGAGGAAGATCTAAATTCATATATTTCAATTATATATCAATCCATGGATGTTTACTGGTATAATCTTGATTTAAACCATAATGGTGTAATTGACGAGAATGATGCGGAATTTTTGGAAGCGGCTGCAAAATTAAGAGGTCCATCTGATAATTACTACGCATACATGGACAAAGACGACAGCGGCACAATTGATAATGCAGATGTTGCATGGTTTTCTGCCGCATACAAGGCTTCTGGCGATTTGGATTGGGATCATGCCTTTAAAAGAACACTGATCATGCAGGAAAGCGGCGCTTTTCAGGGCAGCTTAAATTTGCATGATACGGATTTGAACCTGAATGGCTGTTCCCTGTATGTAGGCGACTGTATGTCCTTTACAACTGATATTCCGAAATTTTGGTCTGGCAATCAAGGAGCAACACTGAATATTAGCAATGGTTATTTGGAAGTTTCCAATAACTTAGTATTTCGTACCGCTTCTCCAGATGGTTGGGGTGGAAATGCCGGACAAAATATGCGTCTGAATGGCGGTACAGTAGTTATTGGCGGCGATTTTAATTTCGGTCAGGCAAATTGCTATGATACAATGTTAATGACTGTCCCTGGTGGAGAAGTTGATATTTATGGTAATTGGAATTATAACACATTGACTGACATGGAAGGTAAATGGACAGCAGGAACCATTTATTTTGAGGGGCCAACATGGGAAGTAAATGAAAAATCTGGTGAAAAGTCTGTTTACTCTACTGGAGATCATGTGATTAGCCTTTATTATCCAGAAGGTGTACAGACAATTTTATGGGATAATCGTTACACTTATATTTATGATGAAAATGGAAATCCTACAACAAAACGGCATTTAAATTTTGATTATTATGATGAAGAATATGACATGTCTGGATTGTATTTTCCGTTAGGGTACTCTCCTGATCGTTATCACATTCGTCCATGGTTTCCAGAAGATGACGCTCCTTATGAGCCAGACTATACCCTTTATCGTAAAGGCTGGGAAATTGGTGAAGGTGTACACATCGCAACTGGAAATTATACAAAATCCTTTACCGACTTAAGTATTGAATCTCCTGGTGTAACTTCTGACTTTGTTCGCACATATAATTCCATTAGTACTGAGGAAAGCTCTTTTGGTATTGGCTGGGATTTTAATATTGATGTCAGCAAGATTGTAAAGCCAACTGCTGGGTATTATCAGGTTGTTTTGCCTGATGGTTCGAACACTACATTTAAGGATAATGGAAAAGGTGGATTTGAGTGTCTAAATACTCATAGCACTATGACAAAGTCTGGAAACGAATACACTATTACAAATGCATCACAGTCAAAATATCACTTTAATACAAATGGCGAATTGGATTGGGTCAAAGATGCAGAAGGTAATGTTTTAACCATCTCTTCTATGACAAATAACCAGCGTATTGTGACAGATTCTACTGGCAGAACTTATACAATCACCTATAATGGCAATAAAGAACATTCTCGGATTACCAGTATTAAAGATACTACCGCAGATCGTGTGGTTACTTATGCATATAACGGAGATTTTCAGTTGGTATCTGCAACAAGCGTATCTGGCGGAACAGAAACATATGAGTATGATAAAAAAGGAAAACTTTGCAAAATCACAAACTGTTATGATGAAGTCACAGATCAAATTTCTTATTTGGAACATGGGCAAGTAGACTGTCTTACAAATGCATCTGGATTGAAGCAAGTCTACACATATAACAAATTGCAAAAGCAAACCGGCTTAAAAGAGTATGATAAAGAAACTCTTGTCAAAACATTCACCTATAACTATGATGAAAAGTATGCAGTAAAGACAAATACTGTGGAAACCGATGGCCAAACCTATGAAGTAGATAAGATCACTTATAATATGGTTGATGGCAAGAATAAGTATGATGAAATGTCCGAAAGCGTTGATATCATGGGAAATACAACAAAGTATGAGCGTGATACTAACGGAAATGTTATCAAAACAATAAATGCTGACGGTACATACACACTTGCCAATTACAATGATAAAAACAGTGTTATTGCAGAAGTTGACGAATCTGGGAATGCAACTATCAAAGCATATGATTCGAATGGAACTCGGCTTTTGAAAGAAGCAACCAGTCTGCATCCATTATCTCAAACTGATATCAATACAGTTACAGCAGATAATTTTGATCCAGTGAAGTATCTTGCAGCGAATGAGGCAAGTTATGCAATCACGAGTCATGAATATTATGCTGATAGTTATGTGAGTGGAATTGCAGGGTTGATTCGTGCTACAACCGACCCCGAAGGTAATGTAACTGAGTATGATTACTACAAGGATGGCGTTGGAAAAGGACTGGTAAAATCCAAGACACTGAAGGATGGAAATACTGTTGTAAATACAGTTTCTTATGAGTATAATGCACAACTTCAAGTGTCAAAGGAAACCACCAGTTTTGACATTTCTAAAAATCTTTATTCTGTAAAGGAATATGAGTACGATAAGTTCAACAATGTTACAGTTACTAGAGATTACGGAACGGGAAGCACACCGGCGACTACCATTGCAGAATATGATTTGCTGAGCCGCAAAACTGCGGAGTATGCACCGAATTATTCTGCTGATAAGAGCCACGGCAGCTTGACAACTTATTATCCGGACGGAAACAAAAAATCAGAAACGGATGCAGAAGGTAATGTTACCTCTTATGTGTATGATGCGTATGGTAACATTACAAAGCAAACAGATCCAGACGGCACAATTAGTCTAACAGAATATGATGGATTGCAGCGAGAAAAAGCTAAATATTTTAAAGCTGATTCTGAATCTTCAAAACAGATTCAATCGACCACATCATATGAATTCATTAAAAATTATAGTGTTGATGTATATACTGGATTAGATAATAGTTCTTCTAAATCTAGTAGTGCGTTGAAAACAACAAATACTACCTATATTACTGCTGATAAGCAAGTTGTATCTGAAGTTTTGACAAGCTTCAAGCAAAAAACCATCTATGAAAAGACAAATGGTAAGATAAAGAAAACAAATGCTTATTATGCAAATGGTGAGATTGCATGTGAAATTGATGCACTTGGCAATATTACCAAATATGAGAATACAACTTTAGAATCTGCTAATGGAATTTGTAAAGTTAGTAGAACATATACACCTTTTAACACTAAAACTGATGGATCGGTCAACTATTCTATTACAGAAAATCAGTATGACAAGAATGGCAATGTAACGCTGGCAAAGCAAACTGTTCAAAAGCAGGATTCGGATACAATAAAGTATAGTGTAACTGAAAATCAGTACAATGCACAGGGCTTGCTGACACAGGTAACATTGAGTGATGGTACGTCCAATAGTGAGAAGAACATCACAAAATATCTGTATAACAATGCTGGCATTCAAACAACAATGCTAACTGGACTACATGCAGATTCGGATTCAGATTACTTGAAAACGAACTATGAGTATGATGCATGGGGTCATTTGGTAAAGACAACTGACAGCACAGGTTATGACTCTGGAATAACAACATACGATCTAAATGGCAATGCTTTAACAGTAACAGACGCAAATGGAAATGTTACCACAAATACTTATGATGCTTTAAATCGTATATTAATAGCTAATATAGTACATTCTAATGATTCATCTAAAAATGTAAGTAAGTCATATGAATATGACAAAATGGGAAGAGTACAGTGTGTTAACATCAATAATGAACAAACACTGTATCTTTACGATGATCTTGGAAGAAAAATCACAGAGGAAAGCAATACAGGTTTCAAAGGCTATTATTATGAGGGCATTTCTCAAAATGTAAGTTCTTATTTTATCGGACGCAATCATCAAATTGTATATGAAAATATTTCTTATACCTATGATGATGAAATGCGTGTGGTTCAGGTTAAGGAAAGTGGAAATCTGACAGCTTCCTATGCCTATGATGAAAATGGTAATAAGATTTCTGAAACACTTGCAAATGGTGTGGTATCGACTTATTCCTACAATGGATGCAACAAAGTTACAAAGATTGTTACCAAATCAGGAAAATCAGACATATCCAGTTACGAATATTCATACTATTTAGATGGTTCAGATGCTTGCAAAGTACGCAATGAAAATGGTACAATAGAAACAACATCATATGACTATGATGGTTTGAAGCGGTTGACCAAGGAATCCATTTCTAATGGTAAGATAGCTGACACATATGCATACGAATATGATGACTATGGCAATCGTTCTAAGATGGTTGCTAATGGTTCAGAAGAATATGAAACTGTCTATGATTATACTGTCAATGGCAAGTATACTGCCTTGCTTCAGAAAGAAATCAAGACAGTTAAAGAAGCTTCTAGTGCTGTAACCTCAAATAATGGATTAGCAATTAGTCCAACAGATCTGATTACAGGCACCACAACAAATGCCAAAAGAGAAGAAACTGCTTATTCTTATGATGCCAATGGAAATCAGATCACAAAGATCACAGCAGATAAGACAGAGACAAATACTTATGATAGTCTGAATCAGCTGATTGAATTTACTGATGGCAAAACAACAGCAAGTTATAAATATGATGTAGATGGTCTGCGTATTAGCAAAACTGTAGATGGTCATAGTATCGATCAAATCTGGAATGATGATAAACAGATTGCAGTTGATGCGGATGGAAGCAATCCATATAAAGCACAAATCTATATTCGTGGAACGAATTTGCTGGCAGGGTGTGAGTTTGTACAGGCAGTTAAGTCAGATTATACTTACTACACACAAAACGCTCATGGTGATGTTGTCAATTTAACAGACAACAATGGTGCTGTTACTAAAACATATCAGTATGATGCTTTTGGTGTAGAAAAGAATATTGATGACACTGACACCAATGCATTTCGGTATTGTGGCGAATATTATGATAAGGAAACTGCTACCATTTATTTGCGTGCGAGATACTATAGTCCTTCAACTGGACGATTTATCTCAAGAGATTCTTTTGCAGGTAGCAATAATGATCCACTAAGCCTGAATCTGTATACCTATTGCCACAACAATCCTGTTTCTGGAACAGATAGTACTGGTCATTTTCTGGATACATTTTTTGATGCGGCAAGTTTAGCATTTGACATTGTTTCATTTTGCATCGAACCCACTCCGATGGGTGCTGTTGATATTTTGACAGATGTAGTCGGACTTGTAACACCAGGTGTTCCAAGTGCAGGACTAAAAGTGGGTGTGCATGCAGCAGAAACTGCTTATGATGCATACAAAGCTGTTGATACAGTACATGATTTGTCCAAAGCAGCGGATGTTGCTATTACAGTATCCAAGAAGGGCGACGCAGTTCTGGATGCTGCAGATGCAGCGAAGGATATTAGAAATGCAGATTATTTACAAGATTCTCTTAACAGAATTGTAAAAGCTCAGCATCCTAACCCCAAAAAGGGATTTTCTAATACTTATGCACTTACAACCTCAAAAGATGGCAGATTGGTACTTTCTAAAAATAGAGGTGTTCCTGGTCCTAAAGCACGTCAAGAAGCTGAAAATATATTTGGAAAAGGAAAAGTAGAGTTTGCTGGTGGAAAAAATGCCAATTTGGATTTGGATTTACTAAAAAGCAAGGGCATTAGCACAAAAGGTATTGATTTTGGTCGACTTCATCATGCAGAACCTCGTGCAGTACAATATATGTTGAAAAATAATATACCTACTGATAATGCAGTACAAGTTGTTTCACGAAAATCATGTGATTCTTGTTCCAATTTACAATATAATCTTGGTTGGAAACGAAGACGTTAAATTTAATCATATAAATTGTTTTGTATTATTTTAATCATAGACTAATTTGATATGATTAATTTTAAGGAGATACAAATGAAAATAAAGTATGAATCGACAAAAAGAAAAAAAGATATTGCAAGATCTAAAATCGCATATCAAAAATACGCGAAAAGTATTGATGAACCCATTGAACTGCAAATATATGAGGAATTGCATCGTTTCTTTCACAAAGAAAATTATCCAGTTGCTGGAGCAATTCAAGATGCTACAAGTTTATATTATGCTTTTCAGAGTATTTATAACCTTGCAGCGAAATATAAATACTATATTGATAATGATATCAACACTACTTTTCAATACTATCGAATGGGTGCTATTTATTATGCAATGGCATATCAAGAAATGCAGCAGGCTTGCCAAGTGGATGAAATTGTGATGGACTATATGAATGACATCGAAACACATGAAAAATTTCTTTATCAAGCAATTTCAGTTGGAGAATGGGAACTTGCAAGGGAAAATTCCACCTCATGCCCAGTGATACAAGCCATGTTATATGAAAATTATGCAAAGGCAAAAGAATTGTTGTTGATGGACACAGAAGAACCAAATGAAAGTCAGGAAGCCTATTTTATTCATTTGCCATATTTAAAAAAAATTTATCTTGCAATGCTAAATGGTGATGAACACGCATGGAATGAACAACTTGCTAAACGAATCAATCAATACAGAAAACGTCCATCTGATTACCAGCCTGTTGTAGATTTTGTATCCATTTCACTCATAAAAATGGCTCAAAAATTAAATTTGCAGTATCAATTCAAAGTAGAAGAAATACCAGAATATTTTTTCGAAAGCATTCACATCATTGAGAGAATGGATTGCAAAATCATCGATCTGAAAAAATGTGAAGTTGCTTTTCAAAAGTGGGGAAAACAAACGCCAACATTGGAAGAAATTCGTAGGGAATTGTTTTGATGTATATTCTCAACCACAAATATCTTTGTGTGATACAGCAATAATTAGAAAAATAATATTAGAAATATATATGGTATAATTTTTTTATTCTATAAATGATAAATTTGTGTTAAAATATTTTCAAACAACATCAATTGGTAACACAACTTACTTTTCGACATCATATCACTAAAAAAGGGCAGTTCTGTCCGGCAAACAGCTGGGCAGGACTGCCCTTTCTATTTTTCCTCAAGCAGCATACAATCCGGCGAAATGACCGGTTTTGTATGCTGCTTTTTTTGTTGCTGTGCATAAGAAATAAAAGTACACAGAATATTTACAAATAAATTTTCCGATTTCGTTCTGCCTGATTCGTCTTAGTAGTTTAAAAGGGGGTGATATACACACTACCTGCAAAACTGCATAAGAAGGGAGGAACCAACATATTGACTCCCTTTATCGATAAAAGCTGCAGAATAAAAATCTTTGACTGCTTTGTGAAAACTGTAATGCGAAATGAATATCGAGATGCAGCGGCAGAAAAAAAGAGAATCCAAAACCGTGAGGCGAAACCAGACCTGATGAATGTTCTGGAAATAGAAGATGTGTATCCGTCAGAGCATTTCATTTTGGATAACGAGAAGTATCCGTGTTTGATTGCTAGCGACTGGCTTTATGATGCTATGTTGGAACTTCCAAAAACACAGAGAGAAACGTTGATTTTGGAGTTCTGGTATGGATATGGCGATCAGGAAATCGCAGCGTACTTTCACGTCACGCCTCGCACCATTTACAATTGGAGACAAAAAGCATTTACAGCAATCCGCAAGTATTATGAAAGGAATGGCGATGAAAGAAAATGACCTTACATATGAATTGATCTGTGCCGCAGTAGATGGGGAGAAAACTGCTTTGGAAGAAATTCTCCGCTTTTATGACGATTACATCAATGCATTGGCAACGGTAAAAGGGGAGGATGCACAAGGGAAAACATATCGATATATTGACGAAGATCTAAAAGCCCGAATACAATTGAAGCTGATAAAAGCAATTCCTAAATGGAGAGGAACAGAAAAATGATAGAAACAGATTTATTTGAATTTGCCTATGTGCCGGATTGGTACGGGCAGTTAGAACAATTGGCAGAAATGGCGTTGCCGGAAGCATGGCGATTCCGAAAGCCGCAGACCGAATGTAAAAATACAGATACGCCGATTTTGGAACGGTATCTCCATATGATATTCCGGAAGCTGAGCATCGATTACAACACCGGAGAAACGGAATATTTCCATGTGGAAAACAACTGTGCCTGCTTTCATACAGGACTGTACACAAGACAATATCAGGCAATTTACGCCTGCTTTGAACGAAATAAAAAGAAAGACACCACATTGAAATGGTATTTCACCGGTTTCTGTGATGCTGTTTCTTCCAAGCTGCGGTATGTAGAACCACTGCCCAAAAAGCCATATTTCCCGATAATGCAAAATGGTGTAAACTTCAATCCGGAATGGCCAATTCGGGTAAATGCAGAACACATTCTCAGCGACCCGGAAAATCGGGAACGGCTGCCAAAGAAGCTGCTTCGGTTTAAGAATCTGCCATTGCTGCTGGAAACAGCAGTGGAACTGGGAAGACGAAAAACAGTAATTGAGCCGGGACTGGTAGTACCGCAGGGATACCAGAATCAATTGCAGTTTCTGCTGCCGATCTGTTTAACAGATATGGAAAAACCGAACCTTGCCATGACCTTGGCAGAACGAAACGGATATTATCTGGGCAGCACTTGTCTGACACTGGAAATGGCATATCTGAATGCGAGAATGATTGCAAGACCCATTGCTCCGTGGCTGACCAGTTTGGTAAAAAAGTGAGAACATCCGATGAGGTGCAGAATTTTTTCTGCACCTTGTCGGTGTTTTGTAATTCTTGAAAGAATTCATTTTGTGAAACTTCTGTGAATCTTTTTCAAACTGGTCACGACCTGACCAGTTTGGGTTGTAGAATAAAAATACATCGGAAAGGGGGTGAAAGGCATGGGTCTCGTAGAACGGCGAGAAGAGATTTTGAAATTACTGATTTCCCGTCGGAAAAGCACAGTTCCAATTTTAATGCATGAATTTCATGTTTCAGAAAAAACGATTCGCCGGGACATACGAGCACTCATGCTGAAATATCCCCTTGAAACTTTTAGCGGAAACGGTGGCGGAGTACAGATACCGGAATGGTATGCTCCAAATAAAAATCTGCTGTCAAAAGAAGAAGTTACAGTTCTGGAAGAACTGCTGCAAAAGGCGGATGTATACCAAAGCCGAATACTAAAGCAAATTCTTGCCAGATTTGGTCCAGATACATATCGTCCATACAAAGCATAGGAGAAAAAGTGAAAGAAGTTCTAAAAATCCCCCTTAAAGCAACGCTCTATCGCCATCAACAATCCGCCTGCCACTTTGCCTGCGAACGCTTCGGCATCCTGCCCTCAGAGACACACAGTAATGGCGTGGCACTGCTCATGGAAATGGGCTGCGGAAAGACCATCACCAGCATTGCCATTGTTGGAATTCTGTATCAGTATCGTCATATCAGAAGAATCCTGATCACAGCACCACTGTCTATTCTCTCTGTCTGGGAACAGGAATTTGCACGTTTTGCTGCTTTTCCATATCAGCTGACTGTTCTGAAAGGCAGCAATACACAGAAAAAAGAACGGCTTTCCAAGCTGCATGGGGATGGTTTGCAAATCGCTGTAGTCAATTATGAATCCGCTTGGCGATTGGAGAAAGAACTGCTTGCCTTTCATGCCGACCTTGTCATAGCAGATGAGGCACATAAGATCAAAGAAAATCGTACATCGCAGTCCAAAGCCATGCACCATCTCGGAGACAAGTCAAGATACAAGCTGCTTCTGACCGGTACACTCATTACCAACAAAGAACTGGATGTCTTTTCCCAGTACCGCTTTCTGAACAAAGAGATTTTCGGGACAAGCTTCTATGCTTTTCGCAGTCGTTATTTCGATATGTGCGGCTATGGGAACCATGTTCCGGTTTTCAAAAAGTCTTTGCTGGAGGAGTTCCTGCAAAAACTGCATTCCGTTGCCTATCGTGTAACTAAGGCAGAATGTTTGGATTTGCCTCAAATTACCGAGGAGATACGCACGGTAGAACTGGAACCGAAAGCAATGAAACTATACAAGCAGCTGGAAAAAGAAAGCTTTGCGGAGCTTGCAGGTTCGGAAATTTCGGCAGTGAATGTACTGACAAAAATGCTGCGTTTGTCGCAGATGACAGGCGGCTATCTCACAGACGATGCCGGAAGTATCACTTCTGTCAGCACAGCAAAACTGGATGCCCTGTCCGATATTCTGGACACCATGCTTGCAGAAGAAAAAAAGCTGGTCATTCTGGCAAGGTTTGCACCGGAACTGGACGGCATTCAGGAACTGCTGAAACGAAAACAGATTGGCTATGCGTCTGTGCGTGGCGGTGTTTCTGACCGTGCAGAGGAAATCCGGAGATTTCAGGAAGATGCAGCCTGTAAGGTCTTTGTAGGACAGATCGCAGCGGCAGGTCTGGGCATCACACTTACCGCAGCATCCACCATGGTGTTCTACAGTCTGGACTATTCCATGTCTAACTTTGAACAGGCAAAAGCGAGAATCCATCGAGTTTCTCAGACAGAAAACTGTCTGTATATTTATCTGACTGCAAAGCATACAGTCGATACAAAAATCCTTCGTGCTTTGCGGGATAAGGTGGATTTAGCGAGAACGCTGGTAGACGATTATCGAAACGGAATCAACCCATTTCAGGAAGGAGTTTGAAATGCAAACACAGAACATGTATGAACTGGCGGAGCGGCTAAAACAACTCCGTGAGAAAAAGAAAGCAGCAGAGCAGCAGTTAAAGGACGTCCATGCAGAAATCGAAAAGACAGAGTATCAGCTTTCTATGCAAATGGCAGAAACAGAAACACAGAATTTCACCCGTGCCGGAACGATGTTTTCTCTGACCACCAAGATCCGTGCCTCTGCTGTGGCAGGACGCAGAGAAGAACTGTATGCAGCCTTGAAAGAAAACGGCTGCGGAGATTTGGTCTATGAGACTGTCAACGCCAACAGTCTGTCTGCTTTTGTCAAAGAGCAGATCGCAGAAAATCAGGATACTGTACCAGAGTGGCTGAGCGGTCTTGTCCATATCTATGAACAGACCTCTGTATCTGTTCGCCAATTTGCAAAATGAAAGGATGAAATCAATGAAAAATGAAATGATGGAAACCAACCAAACAGGCTTCCTTGCTCTGCAAGACTTTGATCTTGCTGATGTGATGTGTGCAGAAATGGACGGCTTGTCCGCAGCATTTGAACGAGTCAAGATCCCATCCGGCGGCGGTGTAATGTTTGAAATTCCCGGTGAGAATCCGGAGGAACCGGACACGGTAAAAACATTTTCAGCTGTGATCCTCTATCAGCATTCTTTGAATGCCTACTACCAAAGCGAATATCAGGGCGGCTCCAATCCGCCTGACTGCGGCAGCTTTGACGGACATCATGGGGAAGGAACGCCCGGCGGAGATTGTGGTACCTGTCCGCTGAATCAGTACGGTTCCGGGAAAAACGGTGCAAAAGCCTGCAAGAACCGCCGTCGTCTGTATCTGCTTCGGGAGGGCGATATTTTTCCGGTAATTCTGTCTCTGCCTACCGGTTCTCTGAAGTCCTTTACCCGTTATCTGATGCGTGTGATTCCCAAATACAAGAATTCCAATGCTGTTGTGACAAAGTTCACACTGAAAAAGGCCGTCAGCAGCACAGGCATGAGCTATTCGCAGGCACAGTTTGCCGTAGAACGGGCATTGTCTCCGGAAGAATATCCGCTGATCACAGCTGTGACAGAACAGGTCAAGGCACTTAGTAAAAATGTGGGCTATGATACAGAAGATGCACTGCTTGTAGATCCCGAAACCGGCGAAGTCATGGAGCCGCTGAATTGAGGAGAATGCTATGGAGAATTACAGATGTGTCACTTCAGTGCAGGAAATTCAGCAGTATATCGGAGATGCAGCAGTTGTGGCTTTTGACTATGAGACTGCACCGAACGAGCCTTACCGCATGGAAGAAAAGGCGGCTCTGGATCCGCAGAAAAACCATATGACCGGATGCAGTTTTTCTGTCAAAGAGCATACCGGAATATATGTCCCAGTGGCTCACAAAGTAGGAGAAAATGTCGAACTGACATCTTTTTTGCAATTTCTGCGAGCTTTTCTCATGGACAAGCGTATCGTTAAAGTTGCTCACAATATTGCCTTTGAATCTGCAATATCCTATCATCAGAATATCGTGATCCAGCCGCCGGTGTATGATACCATTTGTGCAGCACAAATGACCTTGAAAAGCAACTACGCATTTCGCAAACTTGCTGACAGCGGTCTGAAAAAACTGGCGGAAGAATTGTGTCATGAACGGCTGCCCACTTTTTCGGATGTTACAAACGGCAGACACTTTGACGAACTGGATGCACAGGATGCAGAAACAATACGCTATGGCTGTGCGGACTCTGATTTTGCCTTGCAGCTGTATCATATTTTCAATAACTGGTTTGATCGGTTTTTGCCGAAACATCGGTACCTTGTGGAAGAAATCGAATCACCTGCAGCGGTGTACTTAGGGCTGATGAAATACAACGGCGTGCCTGTGAATGCAGATTTGATGAAAGTGCGTCAGCAGGAGGCAGGGGAGCAAATGGAATATATCCGCAATGAAATTGCAATGTGCATTGGCGATGTTCCGATTGGTGCAAACTGCAGCACTAAAGCTTTCAAGGAGTATCTGTATCAGACTTTACAGCTGCCTGTTATGAAAGTCACAGCATCCAACAGAGAAGCAGCAGACGATGCCACAATGATCCTGCTGAAGGAATGGTGTGATGCCAATCGTCCGGAACTCTCTCCACTGTTTACGTTGGTACAGGAATACCGGAAATGGAGCAAGATCAAGTCTACCTACATTGACGGCTATCTGAAATTCCGAAACGCTGCAACCGGAAAGATCCATCCGGATTTCTTTGCATTGTCCACCGAAACAGGCCGCATGAATTGCCGCAATCCCAATTTACAGAACTGTCCCAGAAAAAGCAACGATCCCATCGGTGTCCGCAATTTTATTCAGGCTCCGGAAAATCATCTGATCTTGTCTCTCGATTTTTCGCAAATCGAACTGCGTGTGGGAGCATTCTACTGCCGGGACAAGACGATGATGGAAACCTATCAGAACGGCGGGGATATTCATGCGGCAACCACTGCCGTCATTTTTGGCTGTACCTATGCAGAAGCACAAAACAAGCATCGACCGGAATACAAGGAACAGCGTACCATCGCCAAGAACGTGAACTTTGGCACATTTTACGGGCTATTTCCAAAGGGACTGCAGAGCACATTGAAGTTCAAGGCAGGCGTAGAGAAATCTATACCGGAATGTGAAGAGATCATTCGCAATCTGAAGGCTGGCTATCCGGCTTTGACGGTCTGGCAGAATGAAACAAAGATGACCGCAAAGCAGAAACTGTATACAGAAACCTGGCTGGGACGCAGAAGGTATCTTCCCAATATTCGCAGCGACAACTGGGGACTGCAGTCCTTTGCGGAACGATGTGCCTTGAATACCCCGATTCAGGGAACGGCTGCGGATATTCTGAAGCTGGCAATTGTCCGTATTTTAGAAGGACTGCCGTCACGCCCATGGCTGAGACCGATCCTGCAGATTCACGATGAACTGACGTTTCTCATTCCGAAAGACAGATTGCAGGAAGCAGTGGCTTTTGTGAAAGGCTGTATGGAACAGCAGCCGTTTCCGGAGTTTGATCTGCCCCTTGTGGCAGAAGCATCTGCCGGAGAAAGCTTCGGCAATTTAGAGGAACTGGAGGAATGAACTTGGCAGAAACACACAACAAGGAAGGATACTTCTCGCCGACCGAATTTGAAGCAATGAAAAGAATAGAGAGCGAGGAGAAAAAGGCACGGAAACTGGCGGCATTCCGACCGCTTGTATATATCTGTTCTCCCTATCGTGGCAATACCAATGAAAACATTGAAAATGCCCGGAAATACAGTCGTTTTGCGGTAATACATCACAGTATTCCCATTGCACCGCATTTGCTCTTTCCGCAGTTTCTGGACGATACCCTTGGGGAAGAACGGCAAACTGCAATGTTCATGAATCACGTCCTATTAACCAAATGCGTGGAATTATGGGTATTCGGCAGCAGCATTTCTGAGGGTATGGAACAGGAAATACGATGGGCAAAACGCAGGCATATGCCGATTCGATATTTCACAGAAGAGATGGAGGAAGTTGTATGAACATATCGGCACAGGACGTGATCAATGCGATCTTTCATCTGGATGATACCGTATGTCTGCGTATTTTTGATGATCGGAAAGAAGGCATCTTTACCGGTGCAAAAATGTCTGTAGAAGCAGGAAAATTTTTTGCAGTGGAGTCCACGCTGAAAGAACATAACCAGAAAAATCATGGCATCTTTTTTGTGGTGAACTCCGGCGGTCAGACCGATGACAGCATTACTCGCATCAATGCACAGTTTGTGGAGATGGACGATAAAACTTTCGAGGAACAGCAGGCACTCATCGATGCGTTTCCGCTGCCGCCGTCTATGGTTATCAGAACAAGAAAATCCCTGCATACATACTGGTTTGTCAAAGAGGCAAAGGTGCCCCTGTTTCGTCCCATTCAAAAGGCACTGGTGCAGCATTTCGGCGGAGATCCTGCCTGCGTCAACGAAAGCCGTGTCATGCGTCTGCCGGGATTCTATCACTGCAAGAAGGAACCGATCTTGGTGGAGTGCATCTCGTTTCACCCGGAACGAAGATACACACAGGAACAGCTGATAGAAAGACTGCCGGTTTCGCAAGAAGCAGAAGAACAACCGAAAGTACCGCTGCATGGAGAACAGAAAGGGATCGGCGTTGTAGAAGCAGAATGCGATTTTATCAAGTACTGCCGGGACAATGCAGCTGTACTTTCTGAACATGACTGGTATGCGATGATCTCCAATTTAAGTGTGTTTGAAGGCGGTGCAGCGGTCATACATCGATACTCCAAGCCGTATCCGAAGTATTCTTTTGAAGAAACGCAGAATAAGATCCAGCATTTTCTTCGCAGCGGAACAAAACCTATGACCTGCCGCACCATTGCAGAGAAAGGCTTTTCCTGCCCAAAGCTGCGAAGTGGACAGTGCAGCTGTAAATCTCCTGCGGCTCTGTGTTTTCAGCCGCTTTCCATTGATGGCATTCGGGCACTGCTACAGCAGCAAAAGGTGCAAAATGCCGTGGTGGAAGATTTGCAGACTGCACGAAACTTTGTGTCGGAATATCTTTACAATGTGGACAGCGTGACTGCCGAATCGATGATCCATTACGATTTAAAGCAGCATTTCGGTTTCAAAAATGCAGATGTCAAGCCGCTGCTTGCTCTGCAAAAAGAACTGTACAAAGCATTTCAAAACAAATCAGAAACCCGGAAGCATCGCTCCGGCATGGAAATTCCCGACTGGTATGAAATGACAGAACGGGGTCCGAAGTTTCTGCCCGGTGTGCTTGCAGAATACATGACACAGAATGCCCCCGTGTTTTATTCTGCCGAGCAGTATTATTGCTATGAAAACGGCGTTTATCACAGCATCACGGAACTGACAGCAAGAAATATGGTACGGGATAAAATGCTGACCAGATACACAAAGCTGTCTCAGATCAATGATACCGAAGGACAATGGAAGATGCAGGTGCAGAAGGATATTCGGGAACTCAATCCCAATCCCTATCTCATCAATGTGCGAAATGGCCTGTACAATGTGCTGGACGAAACCTTATCGGAACACACCGCAAAGTATCTGTCTACGGTACAGCTGAATGTGCGATATATGTCCGATGCAAAGTGTCCCAGATTTCTGCAGTTTCTGCATGAATCCGTGGAGGAGGATCAGGTGACGCTGATTCAGGAGATGCTGGGCTACTTTCTCATTCCGGTCAATCATGCCCAGAAGTGCTTTATCATTGTGGGAAAAGGCGGTGCCGGAAAATCGGTGCTGCTGCGGGTACTGAATGAACTGCTGCTGGGAAAAGAAAATGTGTCCAATGTAGCATGGCAGGCATTGAATGATCGATTCAAGACCGCAGAACTTTTTGGCAAGTGGGCGAATATCTGTGCAGAGCTGCCCACAAAGGGCATTGAAGACAACGGTATTTTCAAGGCGTTGGTCGGAGAGGATTATCTGACTGTGGAAAAGAAAAACAAAAATCCCTTTTCTTTTCAGCCCTATGCGAGGCTGCTCTTTTCCTGCAACAGCATTCCGAAGAACTATGGGGACAAATCGGAGGGCTTTTACCGCCGTCTGATCATTGTCCGGTTCAATCATTCTGTGCCGGAGGAACGACGAGATCCGGAACTTCTGGAGAAGTTCCGCTGTGAAGCAGATGGGATCTTTCAATTTGCCTTAGAAGGACTGCGGCGGCTGATGCAGAATCATTTTCATTTTTCAGAAACACAGGCAAATGCACAGGAACTTCAGAAATACCGGGAGGACAGCAACAGTGTGCTGGCGTTTGTTCGGGACTGCTGTACTTTGCAAATGGATGCAGAAGTGGGAAGAATGGAGTTCTTTGCACGGTATAAAGCATACTGTGACAGCTGCGGCATGGCTCCATACAGTCAGCAGAACTTCAACAATGAACTGGAAGCAAATTTTCCCACGGTTGTGAAAGCAGCAGACAGAACCGGAAAACGGAGAACGTGGAGAGGCATCAGCTTTTCAGAAAGCCATGTGTAGCTTGCCAGGGGAGAGGTCTGCACAGCTTTCTGACAGGGTTTACAGGCTTTGCAGGGAATTCCCGTAATCTTTTATATATTTCCTATTTTATATCCCCATATATTTTCTCATTTTTTATGAGTATAATAGAAATTTCCCTGTAAAATCAGTAAAGAGGTAAGAGGTGAGCAGTTTGAAAGAAGCGGATATCGTAAGGGCGATTTTGAGGTATCTGAAAACCGTGCCGAATTGTTTTTGCTGGAAGGAGCATGGCGGGATGTATGGAACGGCAGGAATCCCCGATGTGATCGCCTGCATTGGCGGCAGGTTCTTTGCCTTTGAAGTAAAAACGGAGAAAGGGAAAGCAACTGCTTTGCAGGAATCGGCTCTTCGCAAAATACAAAAATGCGGCGGAAACGCTGCCATCGTCCGTTCTGTGGAGGAGGTAAAAAGAATGCTGGAGGAGATCACGGCATGACAGCAAAAGAATACATGAAACAGGTACAAAGACTTCTTAGAAGGATTGACCGAAAACAAAAGGAAGCAGATGCTCTCCGGCAAAAACTTTCTCTTCCCAAATCACCTGCCTATTCTGATTTGCCCAAACCCGTATCGCCGGAATCTCACGCTGTGGAAAGCGGCGTTTCTCAGATCTTATCCTTGGAGGAAGAAGTAAAGACTGCAAAAAAGGAACTGGAAGATCTGAAAGCAGTTTTTGATACTGCGATAAAAGCCGTCACAGATACGGAGCATCATGATATTCTGGCAAAGCGTTATCTGGAATTCAAGGACTGGAATCAGATCGCAGAAGAAATGGGATACAGTAAACCTTCCTGTTATCGTTTGCACCGGGAAGCCTTGGCAGGGATGAAAAGTTGATAGTTCATGATAGTTCATAACACTTGATGATAGTTCGCATATGTGGTATACTGTAAAGTAGGAAAACAGGAGAAAGCGAAACAGCCTTTGCGGAAGAAATTCTGCGAGGGCTGTTTTTCGTGTCCATAAAGGAGAATCAATATGCTTGCAAAAGAAGTTTTAAGAAACAGTATGGATCTAAACAGACGCATCAAGGAACAGAGTGTGATTTATCAGGATTGGAAAGCTATGGCGATGGAAATCGATGAAGATGAAATACATGAGATCGTGGAGGCAGCGTGGGACGATCTGATTGCATCGATCCGGTTGAAACGAGAGCTGGAAGAACTTATCATGGCAAATCACAATGCCGACCAGCGTGAGATCCTTCGTTTGCGGTATCTTTACGCTGCAACATGGGATGCCATTGCAGATGAACTGAATGACAGCGTTGCCTGGGTGAAGGAACAATACCAAAAAGCATTGAAAAAACTCTCTGCAGAAACAGAAGATAGTTGCAAAGGCTGTGATTGCTGTGCCGAGGAAATGTAAGAAGCCCTGCAAGCATCCCCGCTGTCCCAATCTGACAGATGGTTTGTACTGTGCGGAGCATCAGCCCTTGCACCCAGACCGACCGTCTGCCGCCAAGCGTGGCTACGGCAGCAAGTGGCAGCGGCTCAGCAAGGCATACCTCCGCCGGCATCCTTTGTGTGTGCGTTGCAAAGCACAGGGACGGTTCACGGCAGCAACCGTGGTCGACCATATCATTCCTCACCGTGGTGATCCGCATCTGGTGTGGGATGAAAGCAACTGGCAGGCGTTATGCAAGCCCTGCCACGACCGCAAGACATGGACGGAAGACCGAAATCCCGTCTATCGGTATTGATTGTGTCTAAAATGCTGCCGGTGGGGGGATAAAAATCGCTAATTGTGAATTTTTTACAGACCGGCGTTCCATCTCACGCACAAAAACGGGTATTCAAACACCCTATTGACCCCTCTCAGAGATATAAATACGAAAAAACACCGATAACATCTGACTTTGCCGACTTTTACAGCCGGCATTTTTTATGCCTGATTTAGCATTTTTGTTTGAATTTCTTTGATTTTCGGAGGTGATGACATCATGGCGAAAGACGGTACAAACCGAGGCGGTGCAAGACCGGGTGCAGGAAGACCAAGAAAGGCACTCACGGAGAAAATTGCTGAGGGAAAATCGGCGGAAGTTATGATGCAGCCTGCGGATATAGAATCTGCTGAAACACCGCCTGTCAGAGATTTCATGAAAGAATTACAGCGTGACGGCACAAAACTCCTTGCAGATGATGTGTATACAGAAACCTATCAATGGCTGAAAGAACGCTCCTGTGAGAAGATCGTCAGCCGTCAGCTTGTGGAACAGTATGCCATGAGTATTTCCCGTTGGATTCACTGCGAGCAGATCGTCACCAAATACGGATATATTTCCAAGCATCCTACAACTGGTGCGGCAATTGCTTCTCCGTATGTTGCAATGTCACAGAACTACATGAAACAGGCAAACCAAATCTGGAATCAGATTTTTCAGATAGTCCGTGAAAACTGCTCTGTGGAATTTCAGGGCGATCCGCAGGAAGATATGATGGAAAAATTGCTGAGAAGCAGAAAGTGAGAAATACATGAAAGCAGATGTTCAATTCTGGAGAGAACTGAAACAGCAGAAAAATAACATGACCAAACAGCAATATCGCACAATCAAGGGACAGGCTGTCAAAGGCAATATGGATGCCGCCCGGAGAGGTATGCTCAGAATTCAGCAGAGGAGGAATTACAGATGACAACGACCACAGAATTTCAGCTTGTTGACATCAACAAGTTAGTACCATACGCAAATAATGCTCGTACACACAACAAAGAACAGATTCTGAAGCTTCGTTCTTCCCTGCGTGAATTCGGATTTGTCAATCCTGTCATCATTGACAAGGAATATAACGTCCTCGCCGGTCACGGCAGGATTGAAGCCGCAAAAGAAGAAGGTATTGCAGAAGTCCCTTGTGTATTTGTTGACCATCTGACGGAAGCACAGAAGAAAGCGTACATTCTTGCTGACAACCGAATGGCATTGGACGCTGGCTGGGACGAAGAACTGCTGTCCGTTGAGATGGAAGAATTACAGAATCTCGGTTTTGACCTTGGTTTGACCGGTTTTGATGAATCTGAAATTGCTGACCTTTTCGATATTGACAGTGATGAAGCAAAACAGGATGATTTTGATGTAGATGCAGAACTGGAAAAGCCCTGCAAATCCAAAATAGGTGACATCTGGCATCTTGGAAAGCATACCGTTATCTGCGGTGATTCCACTTTGCCGGAAACCTATACAGCACTTCTTGGAGACACAAAAGTAAATCTTGTTTGCACAGATCCGCCGTATCTTGTCAATCTGGAAAGCACGTCAGGCAAAATCAAGAATGATGACCTTGATGATGAAAAAGGATATGCGTTTCTAAAATCTGCATTTGAGAGATTCAAAGATGCCATGGCGAAGGATGCAAGCATTTATGTGTTTTATGCCACTTCCAAGGCACGTGTATTTCATGATGCGTATGAAGATGCAGGCTTCAAGGTCGGTGCAGGACTTGTCTGGAAGAAAGACCGTCTTGTTCTCACCCGAACCGACTGGAAGTATATCCATGAACCGATTATCTGGGGCTGGAGAAAAGACGGAAAGCATATCTGGTATGGTGACCAGAAACAGAAAACGGTATTTGAATTTGACCGCATTAAAAACAGCAAAGAGGACGGCTGCGGACATCCGTCCAGTAAGCCGGTGCCGCTGATCGCCTATCTGATTTCCCAGTGTACGCAGACAAACGGAATGGTGCTGGATGGATTTCTGGGAAGTGCATCTACACTTGTTGCCTGTGAACAGCTAAATCGTGTGTGCTTCGGTGTGGAACTGGAACCGAAATTTGTGGATGTGGCAGTAGAACGGTACATCAAGCTGCATGACGGAAATTCCGATGATGTGTATGTCGTGCGGAATGGAAAGCAGATCGCATATTCTGAACTGGTAAAGGAAGTGGAACTTCCCGATGATTAAAATTCTCTGTGCAGATGCCTTGGAAGGACTGCGAACACTTCCAAATGACAGCGTTTCCATGTGTGTCACAAGCCCACCTTACTATGGCTTGCGGGATTACGGCAATGCTGGTCAAATTGGAATCGAAGATTCTCCAGAACAGTATATACAAAAGCTGACTGCCGTATTTCGAGAAGTACGGCGAGTGCTTCGACCAGACGGAACTTTGTGGCTGAACATCGCCGATAGCTATGCCGGAAGTGGAAAAGGAATCGGTCGAAAGCCTACGCATTGTAAGCATTCGTATCAAATTCCGGCGGATAGTGCTGCAGCTGCTATGCCAACTACATGGAATGCCATCAAACCAAAAGATATGATTGGAATTCCATGGATGTTGGCGTTTGCCCTTCGTGCAGATGGTTGGTATCTCCGTTCGGACATTATCTGGAACAAGATCAACTGTCTGCCGGAAAGTGTAAAAGATCGCCCCACAAAGTCTTATGAACATTTGTTCTTGTTTGCAAAATCCAGCCGGTATTACTACAATGCAGCAGCAATTATGGAACCTGCAGCGGAAAGCAGCCTAAAACGATACGCTCGTGGTCGCTCTGGTCGAAACAAGTATGGCAGATTTTCGGAACAGGGCATCAATGGGACAGATTACAACGAACGAATGCAGGGAAAAGCCATGCGAAACAAGCGGGATGTCTGGAACATTAGCACCAACTCTTACCGCATGGGAGAACATTTCGCTATGTTTCCGGAGCAGTTGGTAGAACCCTGTATTTTGGCAGGCTGTCCAGAAGATGGTGTGGTTCTTGATCCGTTCTTCGGAAGCGGAACTACTGGTGCAGTTGCCAAGCGACTGCATCGGCAGTGTATCGGAATTGAACTAAATCCAGTCTATTGCAAAAAAGCAGAAGAACGAATCGCATCTGTCTGATTCTCACAAATGACGGCCGAAACATTCTACACATCTCACAGTTGCTATCTGTGGGAAACAGAGTTAACATATGTACTGCCGAAAGGCAAATCACCGAAAATCGGGAGGAAAACATATGATAATTGCATTTGGATTGACTGGAAATGAACGAAAGAAACTGGCGTGGGCGATAGCCACGATCATTGGAACAACGGCGGAATATCAGTATATGCCCACCTGTGCCTACAAAATCGGGGAATGCTACACCATTACCAAGTCCGGTGATCTGGAAATCAGTGACCAAGCCGACCATAAGGAAACAGAACGGCTTCTTGCCGAACTGGCAAATCAGGGCTATGTTGTTCCAGACACATCAGAACTGGAATTCAAAGGCTTGACGGTGCAGATGCCAGCCGATTTCTTCACGGAGCATACGCTCGGCAATCTCCGGCAGATCTGCGAAAACAAGGCTGCCCTTTTTCAGGCTGTTTTTCAAACCGACTGTTTGGACATCATTCCGTCTGATGAAAAGGTGGAATTTCCGTGGTTCACGGTCGAACAGGATGGTGATGCAGATGCCTACTGCACCTTCATTTCCATGCTCTGCGAATTTGCCAAGAACCAAAGCCGCATCAACCGCAAGCCGGACACTTCCGACAATCCCAAGTACACCATGCGGTGTTTTCTGATTCGTCTGGGAATGGTGGGTTCAGAATTCAAGGCGGCAAGAAGGGTCATACTCCGACATCTGTCCGGCAATTCCGCATTCAGAAAGGTTGGTGATACTGATGCAGTTTCCGAGTGAATCATATCTGGAACAGCTGCGAAAAAAGTACCCTGTCGGAACGAAATTACAGCTGATTTCTATGCGAAATGAAAAATATCCGGTTCTTCCCGGAACAATCGGCGAGGTCACGCACATTGATGATGCGGGCAGCATTCATATGCGGTGGGAAAATGGTTCTTCCCTTGCTTTGATTCCAGAAATCGACAGCTTCCAGACCGTATTCGAGGCGAAAAAATAAGGCAGCATCTCCTCCATTGTACAGTATGTTACCATACAATCGCAAGAATTGCAAGAGTGTATTCTACACAATCTTTTGCCCGCATTTTCTGTAGATTTAGCCACTTGCAGACTGTCCGAAAACTAAGAAAAGCCTTGAAAAATTGTGTGAAAAGTGATAT
>ERZ827168.572-NODE-572-length-58778-cov-6.050508_pt1 | contig 58778 bp, 66 predicted proteins | sample MGYA00519868_ERZ827168 | MGnify/ENA primary metagenome ERZ827168 (study PRJEB31778, sample SAMEA3449271) | human gut metagenome | biome: human gut; feature: human-associated habitat; material: faeces | place: United Kingdom | collected 2010/2012 ... | reverse complement strand
GACAAACTTTTCAAAGAACTCATTTTATTTACTGCCAGAGCCGCTTAGGCGTGGCGAATTTTTAACGAACTATTGCAGAAATCATATCGCTTTTTAACTCCAATCCCATTTTTAACATTTATTCAAATCAGCACACAATCCCAAACTCATTGAATAACAAGCAAAACATAAATCATTATTTTTCAACGAAAGTACTTGTTCTTTAGATTACAGAGTTTAGATTAGTGTTAAACTCGTTCTTTATATTTGTTAAATGTTTTTTTGAAAAAGAGTATTTGATAGTATCAAAGATTCTTTGGCATCTTATTCCGATAGTAAATGAAAGTAGATCATTTGTTATATTTTTTATAGTAAACCATCTCTCTGTCTTCAAAGAATGATTTAGTTATTGATTGCTCCAACCCATCAAATAGGTTAAAGTTTTGAATTCTCATTTGTTTTTCGGTAAGATCATTGTAGAAATTACGAAAATCTTGTAAGCCTTGCCGGATCTTGGACATCTCTTCTTTTGTTTTTACGCTTTGGAAAAGGCCATGACTATTTAAGAAGTTATTTGCCAAATCGGCATAGAAGCAAGCCAGGTCGGCCATAGCGATCGAAAGCCCCATTGTCTTAGAAAACCAGGCATTCAATGATGAATTTGAAGTAAGCATCTGATAAGATGCTTCTACATTGTCAGTTTGTTTAAGTGCTTCTTCAAGCCGTTTCTTTTTCTAAATATATTCAACGGCTTCTATATGACGGCCCTTCTTTTGTAGCTTTATAATGGCTTTGTCATATTCTATGATGAGACTAGCGATATAGTCTCGCTGAGATTTGTAACGTTGTTCTGTCATTTTTTTTGCTCTATTATTGAGATTATATACTTTCCGGGCATTCTGATTTTGCCATTACTGTCTTTAACATGCTGCATAGCCGTCCAAACCGGATGCCCGATCTCTCCGTTATTGGATAACTCGCATATTCGGTTGAAGTCATCAGCGGGAATATTAAACCCAGTTAGGATTCTAACTAATGCTTCGTAATTTCTTTTTGCACCGTTCGAGGGCGGTGTTTCAATCTTATTCAAATTAAAAAAAGCTCCTCCATTTCCCCCCTGGGGGATAGAGGGGGATATTTCTTTTCTTTTCTCTTCTTTACTTTCCTTTTCTTTACTTTGTTCATTATGGGTATCATTTACTGGGTTATTGACGTCATTAACTGAGTTATTGCCAGAAAAAATCCAATATTCTTTTTTTATGGTTACGTCTTTCCTCTTCTTGGTGCTTTCTATAAATCTACTTTGAATACCACGAGAAGTGAGAATATGTTCCTTTTCAAACATTTCTTTATCGAAAAAATCAACATCAACGGCTTTCTTTATCAACTCCTTTACTGCACCCTCGGGCACCCCGATTGTATCGGCAATGTCAAAAGGTAATTCTTCGTCCCACAAAATGTAATACCCTTGATCTTCGTAGATATTACACAGCAGGCAAATAAGTATTGTTGGAGAAGCGGGACCGCATCCTCTGATTATTTTGCGCACTTTCCTGTCAGAAAAAAAAGACACATCAAACGGGAAATAACTTAAACCTTGTTTTATTGGTCGGGCCATATCAATTGTTATCAAAATTATCCTCCCTGCCCGGAAGCAGGAAGGATATAGTTTGTTTTATTGGTTCAATGGAAAAACATATTTCCTAAATGCATCACGATAGCATTTTTTAGCCTTCTCGGTTTTACGGCATTTCAATAAATAAGCAATTGCAAATTCATGAAATGGAATACCTCTTTTTTCAACAGACGATTGGTTTGAATATGCCGGTTGTCTGTTTGCTGAAAAATTATAAACTTGTGCTCCCATAATCTTGTATATTAAAAGATTAAGCACTACATTTGCAGTGTATAAATCGAATCAGCCTTAAAAGGCAAGTGAGAGTTTACAGAGCCGTCCGGGAGTCAGCCGAGCGGCTTTGCTGTTCTTATTATCATTACGTTGGGATCAACGAGATGATCTATACCATTTCGTTAGCGTCAACGATATGGTTCGGTATTTAAGCCAGACATACAGCCCTTAAACTCCATACATACTGTCCTATAAGACCAAATCCCAACATGCCAACGAAACTTAAATGTTTCAAGGACTCCTTTTTTCTCCGGCTTCCAATTAATAAGAGCCTCAATGTCTCCGACTTTCGGATCTGGAGGAAAAACATATAAATGGAAGCCTATAACAAACCATTTAATTTTATTCATATCTTTCGTGATTTGAGCTATTTCAGTCGTTCGGTTTTTCCAAACAACCACTATCAGGTTCCTGATCCAAGCAAGCGATAAAATGCTTCAAGGCTTCTTTCGCTGTTGGGCAGTCCGGTGATTCGAAATAAATCATCGCTTCATTAAAGGACTCGATAGCCTTTTCTTTCATCACTTCCTTGATGATTATAGTACCGTCCGCTCCTTGTTCTCCGGGAGGATCGGGATGGCTTAATTGTTGCAGTTGCCATTCGGCACCTTTCTTAAACATGTTAAGCATAGCTTGTCTTTGATAAGCTAATTCTCCCTCAATCACAATAGCATAACTTGAGTTAAGCTCTTTTCTAGCTGCTTCTTCTATTGTCTGTTTCATGACTTATTATTTTGTTATTTAATGTATTCACCTAGTATTCCTGCGGCTACAATGGCTCCAACTATAACCGCTATACTCCAATGCAAAAGAGACAACCAGTATAATACTATCCCAGCGATGGTTATACCGCATATCATCATTAATATTATGAGGATAATTTGTTTCATGACTTTTTAATGTTGTATTATGCCGTTTCTTTGTAATGATCTGAAATAGTACACTTCCGACAGAAATTCGTCTAATGAAGCACATTTGTTAGCATAAGTGCCAGCAGGTATACTGAGTGCTACTAATCCCTTAAGATCAGCTATATTTACGGACCGCTTTTTTTTAATAGCATCCATGATCTGTTTGAATAATTCTTCTTCGTTCATATCTTTTTATACATTAATATTCGGAACTTGTCCTACCTTGTTATAATATCCAATGCTTTCGTCAATAGTTGGAGTATGTTCATTTATTATGTTGATAACGTGATTCCAAGATCGCATCACATTTCTATCTAAACATGATTCTCTTTTAGGAGAATCAAGCGCGTTTGATACCATTCGGAGTGTATCAGCCATTTCTCTTAATATCCAAAGAGGAACAAGTCTTGTTTCAATCGATTCACTCATATCTTTTTTTTATTGAAGAATACTATAAATCGCATTGCAATCATTGCAGGTATCATTTTCAAAATCAAGCATCTTTGTATTGTTTGATCCACACTTGGGACACTTATTTCTTTCTCCTGCTATTTTTGCGCAGTTAGAACCAGCACCGGCGCACCCTCCAAGAAAAGCCATGAGATTGTTTGAATCTCGCTTATTCTCCGCAGTCATTTTGATAGTTCCGTTTTTATACTTTCTGATTTTCATCTTTTTAGATTTATATCACCAATCCCCTCCATCATTCGTGATGCCAGAGATTATTGTTATTTGATTGTCTGGATTCAATCCACCAGTGTCTAGCATTTCTGGAGTAGGATTATCCTCTGTATCTCCGTGCATCATCACATACAATGTACCACTACCACTATACATCCAAAGACGCTTGCCATCCTTTTTCCATTTCTTAGCTAATCGTTCCAATGATTTAATTAGCTTCATTTCTTCAGGAGTACATTCGACTCCTGCTTCTGTGCTATATGTTTTCATATTCACTTCTTTTTAGTCTTTAATATCAACCGGTACTTTCATACCTGATAAATCTTCTACGTATTCAATGCCGAATCCCACTCCATCTTTCAGGATGATATACGCCATTGCCAAGATGCCCGCTTTAATGAAGCTGTCTGCATGAACAAGTAGCTTTTTGTCGTTGTCATAAAACTTCACAAAATAAGTTTTATCTCCATTTCTGATAATATACCTTAGATATGATTCTTTGTCATGTTGAGCATGATCAACAGCTTTGACAGTTTCCATCTTTGCTTTGATATGATCCGGTAATGCATCCTGGGCTACCGGATCGAAAGTGATACATTTCGTTTTATCCATAATGTTCAGCTCTTTTTAATCTCTGTTTACTCTTTCAATAAATTCATCCGGTCTAATTTGCTGTGTACCTAACTGTTTCAATAAATTAGCACCTTCTTTTTTACTTTCCAATTTAACGGTGTTGACAAAGTTTTCAATGCACCCTACAAGCGCATCCAGAGCCAACGCAATATCTTCTCGAATAATGAATGACCCTTCTTCTGGATATTCATATCCTTTCCACATTACTTTGTATGGACGTTTTATAGCAAACGATTCATTATAATGATTACCGTGAAGAACTTCTTTCATATTTTCATGCTTCATTTCTGGGGAATCAAGCGCAGAAAACAAATTACGCAAAGAGACAATCAAATTGTAATAATCATCCTTCTCGGTAATATATGGTGTATCAAAATATTTCACCCAAAACTCAACATACTCTTTCTTATGGTTAGCTGTACGTTTTTGTATTGCTTTGTATTCTATTAGTTCGTCCATGCATTTGAAACAAATACTGTCCCTTGCCGAACGCTTACTATCACTGCCTGTCTTACCGCAACAAGGGCATGGAACATCGCCTACATATATTCTTGCCATGATTCAGTTCTTTTTAATGTTGTACCAATTCTAATTCAGATTCAAAAAACTCTTCGAAATACATTTTTCCAGTTGGATAATGAAGCATAACACAATAAAGATTCTCTTCACGTGTTCCATCTTTGGTTTTAACCAAAGCATTTTCCTCCACTACTTCAGCGATAACACCTACTTCTGACTTATGTCTTTCGTTAGTACACCAGACATGTTGTTTTATTTTGTACTTTGTTTCCATGATTCGTTATTTATTATTTTTGATTACCTCGTTTATTGCTTCCCAAGTCATTTCTTCTCCTTTTTTCAAGCCGTCAGCATACCCTTTCGTATGCTCCCCTATATTGAAAATCATGACACCAATTATGATGAGAAAAAGACCTAACGATCTATGCCAAAATGGGAAATGGAAACTAAACGGCTTAAAGCTGATTGATATATTTCCGACGAACAATAGCCAGATAATCATTATGACTATTGATATGATTAATCCTAATTCTATTCCTTTCATTATTTTATCGCATATTTTAGTTTATCAAAAAAGAAAAGCTTACAGAGTCTAATACCTGTAGATCGTTTAATACCTTGAATAGAGCAAAAACAAATGAAGTTTATAACAGGACCGGCATGTTTACAGTAGCGACAGTTAGGTTTAATATCTGATTCTTTCTTGGAGTTCATAGGCCCTTCTCTTTTCTAAGTCGCTTCACTTCTACTTTGTAATAGGCAATCTTTTCCTGGTAATCAGCAGTGGTCCATTTTTCAATAGATCGCTTTGTTGATTCTAGTTCTTCTAGGACCTTTACTCCATATTTTTTGATAATGGACCTCTTGTATTTATCCAAATTACCACGGAGTCCAATATTGCACGAAGGACATTGTGGGTTGCAGTTTCTATCGTCGTATCTTGCACCAATATGGCGTCGATCAATATAATGTCCATTCTGGATAGCTTGCCATCGCCACATGGCACCACAGGTGATGCATCGGCAGAATCCGTTATCATTTGCATCCCGGAGACGGATGTACTCTGAGAATATTTGATCCAGTATTTGTTGTAAGATCGGGATCGTAAGTCGTTTAGGCTTTACTTCGTTCATTTTTCTCTGATTTTTATCCCATGCACCTGAAGCATGAGTTTTCGTTTAATAATGTAGACCGGATTTGCACGAGTTATAGGTGATTTTACATCTTCTACGATTAAGAAACCGTTTTCGATATAGGTAAAATCTGCGATGTAAAAACAGGATTGTTCAATGCATTTCTTTTTACCGTTTACAATCCCGTATTGGGAGGGGATTAATTCAAACCTGACTTGCTCTTTAAGATTAGAGATCTGTCCGGCTCTCTGTAATAACTTCAGTTCGTCGGCCCGGTGTTTTTCCTTATTACTATCGTAACCAGACGTTCTTTTGTTGTGATATTTACTTACCATCTTCTGTCGTTCCTCTGATTGATTAAACACAAGCCTATGTAGATAATAGCCATGACAGTCAGGATAGGGACAAGAATCGAAAGGACAGAGCCGCATCCGTCCATTAATTTTTGAATGTTCATATAGATTGGATTTTTATGTTAGGAAGGGAAGGCCGATTAGTGGGCGGATAAGTAATCAAACTACACCGCCCTGGCAATTATGATTAAGCAAGTCGTCTCACGACGGTTATTTTTCGTATTCGTAAGGTATCCCTACTATTTCAGCCAAATCGCAGACTAAATCTATAGCATCAATATTGCATTCATCATTCTGTGATGCATGTTCTGCTGAATGACACTTGTGCTCCACCATCCACTTGTGTACGATATTACAGACCTTATCTTGCTGTTCTTTTGTGTAGCCATGCCCAGGCAAAGGGTTCAAATCTTTAGTGTCAATTACGATGCCACGACAGAATAATTCACCATCTTCAACTATATCAAATGTAGCGTGTGGAATATCTGAAGTGATAAGCCAAGATGATTTTATTTCTTTAGGGGACCAGATGGCATGAACCATATCTGAGTCTTTCCCTACAAGAGAGTTAACTACATTTACGTTTCTTACATCTATTTCAGTAACTTCAATATCACTTCCCTGGATATTAAGCTTGAAGCTTTTACCATCCCATCCTCCGAACTGATCTCTGGCTTTACCAGCGAATATAACACCATCATCAGAGTAACCGAATATGGCTATTAAACCACTGTCCTCTGCCTGTTTTTCTTCATCTAAGGAAATCTCATTTCCGTACTCTCTACCATTAAGCAAGTAGGCTAATTTTTCTTTTGTCATTTTACACCTCCAATTCTTCTATTAATAATTGTCCACACCCCATAAACCAAATTTGCGCTGCCGGGGATCGTTGCAGCACAGCCATCTCTATAGCAGCTTCCTTGTATCGGTTATTATCGTAGCCAGCTTTCTGCCTGATGAAGGACTGTGTTCGTGTGATTAGGTCAGCATCTCCAGTCTTCGGATCCCGAGTAATTATATTTTTCGCTTCAAACATTCTGTCCTCTATGGATTTATCATCATCAACAATAGCCTTTTCAATTTCCATTTTACTCAAATCGTCGGCTCGTTTTCCAATTTCCGCATTAAATGGAAATACATCCATGATCTCCGTTTCGGTAACTGATACAATTCTATAATCAGCCATAGTACCTTTCATTCCTTCTTCCAGTACGGCAATGGCTTCCTTCAACGTGCTAGCCTGTGCAAGCATTTGTGCAGCTGTTTTCTTTTCTGCACCGCTCTTTTCATTCAAAGTGATAAAATTAACCTTGACCTTGTAGAACCGGTCGCCATTTTCGTTGAAGAACAATTCTGAAAGACGGGCACGTTTAATGTCAGTAACAGTAAATTCTCCGGATATAAACGGCCGGACTTCTTCGGTGATACGGGCTTCTGCCTCTGTGAAAGAGATCGCGTCGACCAAGTAGGGCTCTGTTACTTTCTTTTGCATCCCATTCTCCAGTACTTTTTCATAGGAGATTTTACATTCAAACCAGCTGTGCATGTTATTTTGATTTATTGTTTAACTTTCTTATCATATTCCTGCACCTTCGACATAAATCTTGATCAGGAGAGGTCTTTGGTGCATATTTCTCTATTTTATCCGAACATTGCTTAAGTAGGCGCTCGATTGTTTGTATATCGGTTTTGCATAGTTCCATAATCAGCTTTTATAAAAACCTTGGAATCTAACAACATTGATATATTCAGGGGATTTCATTAATCCATCTCCCATTCCTGCTAACGTCTCAGCCCCAGGTTCGTCTAACACGACTTTAGAATCTATTTCTTTGGGAACCCGGAAACAAATCTGAACAGGGAAGTTTACTTTAGCGTCTCCAGTTATTACATTTACCGACGCTCGCTGTGTTGCTGCTACGATCCTGAACCCGAGTGATCTACCTTTTTGAAGAAGAATTTTGAGATTTTCTTCCAAGGACTTAAGCCGACCGATAACCCTGAATTCGTATTTTGGTTCCGGAGGCATAGGGATTCCCATCATTTTTTTTGATGCGAAGAAACCTACTTGAACCTTCTCCTTTATATCTAGTTCGGTTCCCGATCTGGAAGCTGAAACGGCATCTGCAAATTCATCAAAGATTACTAGTGTTTTTGATTTGATACCGTTTTTTGCCCTACCCTGCATATCCTCTACAAGGAGTTTCATCTGCTCTTCTATATCTTCTATCTCGTTGTATACCCGAACACCCTGGCTGCTATATGAACAGAATTCATACTTTGGATCAAATATTACAATGTCTGTGATACCGGCTACCTTGGCATATTCAACTGTTGATATGATCGATACGGATTTACCACTACCGGTTGCACCACAAATAAGTACATGCGGTGTTGAATGATTGTTTAGGTCCCAATGTATAGTTCTTCCAAAGTTATCTATGCCAATAGGGATTTTTTCATCCACCAGATATGTCTTGTCCCAAAGAAGAGTATCTGTTCGTTTTTTAGGAGTCTCTATAGACAGGTAAGATTTTTCATTGTAAACCATCAGATCTTTACCTATTCTAACAGATGGTACGTTCAATACATTTGCTATGTCCAACTGATATTTCAAAACATTGGATATTTTCACACCAGCTGAGACCTCCAGTAAATAAGTATTAGAAGAATACCCCTGTATTTCGTGGGCTACTTTTACTATAACCCCGAACGTTCTAAGAACGTGTTCTATTTTCTCTCCGTTTGTCATATTTGTATTTGATAAATCGTAATTAATAAACGATGCGGCATTTTCTCTAAATGAAGCGATAGCCTTTGGCGTTATACTTCCTATTGACGCATCCCTGATCTTTTTTTGCCTTCTGGAAATTAAATCTCTCTTCTTTTCCGGTATATTGAAATCATCTACTTCTGCGATCATTGTCTTTGCCCAGAAGTTATACAATTCTGCCCGGTCAATGAAATTATCATTATCGTTGATCATGTAAACATAATCTGGATCGGAAACGGCCTCTACCATTCTTTTGAGTGGTTCGTATAACAATGCTTCATATAATTTACGCGTATCATGATCAAGAACGACTCTGAACTTCTTTAGCTGGGGAGAATTGTCTTTGTTTTTTGAATCTTTATTTTCGATAAACCAAACTTCATCAACCTGGATGCCGGTCTTTGATTCAAAGGCTAGAATGTATGTAATCGCCTGTTTCCCACAGACCAAAGCGATTTCATCATCATCTGTAAATTTTGTTTTACTCTTGTGATCTACGATAACGACCTTGCCATCTTCTAGTTTTATCACAAGGTCTATATTGGAGTGACATGGTAACGGAATGTCTACACCATTCACAACTAACCATTCGTCGCATCTGAGTTCTATTCCGATGATTTCAGACAAGTCAGACAGATAGATATCCTTTTCATTGTAAAAGTTCTTTAGAAAGGCTGTACATGTCTTCGTTGCCTTCAGACGACATTCTTCAATAGTGGGAGTTGTTTTCTGTATTTTCCATCTATTCGCAGATATATTATCTATGTAAGTAAACGCAACCTGTTCCATCTCGACTAGTGGCGTTTCTACGCCATCAACCAATTGTTTGAAAAACAACTCAAGAGCCACATGATAAGCATTTCCGGCAACCGTACTGGCTGATACTCTGGACTTCTCCCGGTACACATATGTCTTTTCAAATTCCTTTTCATTTCGGGAAAAGGATGCAACCTTACTGTAGCTCCAAGAGTCTATCAAATAATATGAGAATAACTCTTCGAGTTGGGTATCAGTATATGATGAATATTTGTTCATAATAACTTGTCTGCTTTTTTAGTTTTCATTTTTCTTTTTTTGGCAGAGATATCTTCTTTTACCTCTTTGGATGGGATCAGGTCATTTATAGTGGTATCACCATCTTTGAGAGATTGAAGTACTCCGAGCAACAATGCCAGCTCTCCTAAATTGATTTGATCTATTGTCTGTCTACCACATAAGGTTATTACTTCTTGCTCTGTGATCTTATAGTTCTTTTTGAAGGAACTTACAACTTCACATCTTTTCTTCTGTAACTTACCTTCGTCAGATAAATCACCGGTTATCATATTTAAAGCAGCTTGATACACTACTTCTACGACAGCCTTGGGGACAACAGCAAAAACAGCATTGCGATAAGCTATTGAGTTCGTAGCATTACCTGTGGCCGTTATTATATCATTTGTAAATCGTTTGCCGGTCTTTCCGATGATGCTACGACTTATATCAAAAGAAGATGAAACATTTGTTTCCAAGTCCCAACATGTACCACGGCTTACAATCTGCTTATCTGTAATCTGGACAACCTTGGCATCCGTTCTTACATTACCCCAACACGAAGCAACTATTCTTGCCAGATGAACAGATGGTCCAACGATAGGTTTTCCATCCTTTATAAGGGCATATCCACAAGATTGGGCAGTATCCATACTCATCGTAGCAATCTTGATCGAATTATCAATACTTCGTTGGATATCCCGGGGGAATTGCCTTGCTACGGTTAACTGATAGTCTATATTAGACTTATCGGATGCATCTGTTTGCATCAAAACATTGTTTTCTGAATTCGTATCCATATGTGTCAATAGTTATATGTGTTCATTTCAAATCGCCAATCATTAAGCCATTCCTGATACTCTGTATCGTCAGCTTCATCACCGTCATAATCAGTTTCTTCATCAGAATGGTTTATCAAAATATCCTTTCCCATCTCACCAGCATTTATACGTTGTAACACATATTACTATACAGGCAGCAGAAAAAAAGAAGTGCATAGGATTGTAGAATCCTCCAATAAAACAGATACATGCTAGAATCGCAAATAGGATGCAAAACAGCATTTGAATAGGTGAGTCAAATTGTATCATATATATGTGATTTAATTGTTTCCTTAAAAAGAAACCCGTCGGCATTCACATGAGGACGGGCTGAAATCTAACTTAATTCTAATACCATGAAAAACACTAATATCATTTTAAGAAAGGGCTGATTTAGGTTCAACCCTTGAAACCTTTTCTCTTTCTATCTTCACAAACCGAAAGAGTTTTGCTACATTTGTAGCGATAGTAAAAATGTCTTATTAAAAACTTTCCTCCAAATGGGTACATTTAAGCAAATAGCTCCTAATCTATTTATTACAAATAATTCTTCTTTTGGCAATTATATGCCTGATATTGTTTACAATCTATTAATGACAGTTGATGTAAACTTTTCACAATGTTTAGAGATAACTCCTTTCTGTTCCTGTAATTGCTACATCCATCATCATGAAAACAACCCCATGTGTTGTAACATTCCCCCTAATCATTTAATATTTCTCAGTGTAATTGAAAACCGTTGGTGCCAATGGATATATCAATTTGCACATGAATACTGCCATCACTTAGTCAATGGAGGATTATCAGGTGAAATATCAGGTTTAAAGTGGTTCGAAGAAACAATATGTGAATTATCTTCCATGTACCACCTACATTTGATATTTATGCAATGGAGCAATAATTCAATTCCTATCAAATCCCATTATGCCCCATGTCTCCTGGACTATCTAAATGACCTTTTGCTGAAAAATCAGCAGCTATCTTCTTCAACAGATCATTCGGGATGGTTACAATCTTGGATTCCTCTTTTATCTGAGCCTCAATATCATCGTGATCATTACAATGTAATCGCGACAAAGATGTATCCACTTTTTGTGAGAAATCCAAACCTGTGGAAGATAATCCTTCATTTTGGAGATATGCGAAATTGGAATTCTCTTTCTGATCTGTTCGAACATCTACATCAGACTGCTGATGACAGTTATTCAAAGTCTCTTTCTGATTTGGAGAAATTGTTGTTGTCATAATTATATTCCTTTCTTTTTTGTGAGTTGTTGCAGAAAACGCAACAACTCATTTCTTTTTATTTCCTTGCCTTATAATAGTTGCAACAGGCACTATCATGTATTTTCATATTCATCAAGGGAATCAATACACATTCTGAGTCATCACAAGTGTTATAACGGTAATGTTTACAGTTTTCACATCTGGGTGATTCCTCTTTATATCCCATTCTTTTCAAGAGTTCTACCTGCAATTCGGGACCGGTAAGTTTAAAATCTTCTTCCATATCAACTAATTCCTTTTTAATTTATAGCTACCCTAGTTAATACCTAGGGCAGCCTAATTATTTACTTGCTTCGAGAAGCTTCCAGAACCGGAAGGTTTGTTTCAGTAGGAATATAAATAACCGTCTTATCATTCAGGTTATTCTGCTGGCGAACCCATAAATACTGAATGTACGCTGGCGTGATACTCCCGTTCTCAATCTTGATGGCTTCCGCAGCCCCTTTGGCACGTTCCACTTCAGCTTGAGCATTCAGTTTTTCTGCTTCGAGATTGGCTTTTGCTTCTTCAATCTTGATACGTCGATTTTGCTCTGCTTTGGCGAATTCCGCCTTCCCTGACATTTCTTGTTGCCAAACGTTGTATCTAGGACACCCATACATACCACCAAAAACTACGATCATAATCGCCCAAACTATCACGGTTCCAATAAATGAGCCAATTGCTTTATCACTCATGTTAATAATACGGTTGACCTATACACCATAAGGTTCAATTATTTTTATACCTTTGCACCAATGTTCTCTGAAAAGAGAAGTAAAAAAAGAGATTCGTTTTTTAGCAAAAAGATTATTTAGAACAAAAAGATGCGCTGTTATTCACTTAAATGATTAACCTCATGAAAGTAAAATTAGACATCTCATCTAAAGAAATCATAGAGCTAATAATCTTTGTACTAATACTACTTGGATTATAACTTCGATTTTTTTAAGGCGTCTTCGGGCGTCTTTTTTTATTCCTTTCTTATTTTTAATTATTGAGGCCAATTGCAGACTCAAACTGCTTGTAAGTCAGATGTTCTTGAATATATTGTCTGAATTGATTGTACACCTTCTTATTTGACCGCCACACCTCTCTAGGGTGGAATATTCCTTTCTTTCATTTCGCAGACTGATTAATATTATACATACTACCGTGCCCGGTGCAAGGACTTTCAACCCTACATTTTATTTCGGTATCCCTGCAAGGTCGCGGCCACTACAGCTATCTTGCTCTCATACCTTATATATGTTATCCTTTAAATTCAACATTCCTTTCGGTAGTTTTAAAGGGGGAAACATGTCCACGACGCTTCGTATACTTTTGACTGTGGGCCTCCCCGGGCATGATCCGGGAACCTTCACATTATGAGTGTGCTACTCTGACCTATTGAGTTAGAGACCCTAAAACCTACTCTCCTACCTTTATAAATTTCACAGGCATCTTATCCGGGCGATTGTGTGCAAAACAGAATGCTGTAAACTCACAAAACCTGGCACCAGCCTTTTTTTGAAAAATACATTCACTGCAGCCACATGTTGTTAGAGATACTTTTACTTTATTCTTACCAAGAACCAATCTTTTACCAACTGGAATCTCCCTTAACTCTAATCGTCTCATTGTTTTTTTAGTTTTAATTCTTCCGGTTCTTTACAACTTCCCTCCATCTCCCTGAGCTTTCATCATAAAAGACACCTCTTGTCCCTTTCAGAACGTTTCCATCTTCTACGGCTTTCTCTATTTCAATTACTCGGTAATAAATTACTCCCTTAGCTTTCTTGATCAGGTTGCCTTCTTCATCATATACTTCCTGGAGATCGAACTTATATTGTTGGAGATATCTACGACGGACAAGAGCCACAATTACAGACTTTCCATAACGTATATGAGCCTCGTTCTGTGTCACCAGCCTCTTAGGATCAGAGGCTATTTTCTCCCGCTCTTCTCGGACCGCTTTTATGGCTGCTCGAGTTATGGCTTCATAGTCAATTATCACAGGAATACCGGTAGACTTCTCGGACAACGATAATGCCTGTTGAAGCAGAGCCGCTACTGGGTTGTTATTATTTGATTCCATATCTTTTTTTATTTACCCGGGTGAAGAGTAGAACATTCACCCGGGATTGCTTAATTTTACTGCTATCAAACTAAAAATTAAGCTGTATGATTACTATTGAAAAGAAAGACTTCATAGTCTCTTATTTGATTTCTGACGATTACTCTGTATTCACATTTACAATAGATGAAGACTTCAGAAAAGAAGGAATTACCTACGATGAATGCGATATGGTACTTCGTCAACTTGAAAAAATGGGGATGCTTGAAATCCAAGCACGATTTTCATTTCCCAATGGATTTGCATTAGCTATTAATTCAAGTCTACATGATTTTCATTCACGGGGAGGATTTAAAGCGCAGGAACTTATACTTCTGACGAAGCTTGAAAAGCTTGATGCCGAAATTCAACTTTTGCGTCTTCAACTGGAGCCGGATAAACTGGAACAACTGAACAAGGTGGTTTCTCTTTTTTCTTCCGCATGCAGTATGATCCCCTATGTCAAGTCTGCACTCACCAGCACAGAATAAACGCAAAGCCATCAACAAGTCAGGATGTTCCGCTATAAAACAAAACATAGTGTCCGACATCCTGTCTTCATAGACCAACTCACCGTCTGCATAGAGCTCACGCTCCATGTAATGAATCCTGCCGTTATCATCCTTGATGTGCTTGTTGATTAACTTTATCTCTCCTGTTACCTCTTTCATGATCTCGTCCTCTATTTACTTTAACCTGGTTACTATTACATCGTCTATACGTCCCCTGTCGGAAACATCAAATACATATCCCTCTTTTTTGAGGTCGGTGGCCGTTGTCCTGACTACTGAAGTCTTAAATTGACGGTTCTTAATTGTGAGAAATCCTTTAACCGGCATCTCACGTAGTGAATCTTTCAAAAGAATTTTCGTTTTTAACTTTGCTTGTTCCATATCTTTATTACATTTGTAAATTATTGCTCTTTATCAATTGTATTTATTAGGTTGATTGATTAAGACAGTGCAAATATAAGTGAACATATTCACTCTTCAAAACAAAATAGTGACTTTATTCACCATTGTAACCTTTATTAACAACAACACTCTATGAATATAAAAGACAGAATAGTAGAATATCTTAAGTACAAAGGGGTTAGTATAACCAAGGCTGAACAAGACCTAGGATGGTCAAAGAGTTCATTGCTTAAGAGCAACAATGTATCGAGCGACAAAATAAGTGAATTTGTTCTCTTTTTTCAAGATTTATCCTCTGAATGGCTTCTTACCGGTAATGGAGAGATGCTAAAGTTTAACACTCCAGTTATACCATCTCCAATTAACGACGAACACATAAAAGGAGCAATCCCCTATTATGACGAGTTGGCAGTAAGCGCCGGTCAGCAGAATCTGGCTACTATTATTAATCAAGAAAAGCCAACAGGATGGATAAAAATACCTGGAGTATCCGCTGAAGGCTTATTTCCTGTTGTCGGATGCAGTATGAAACCCGAAATAAACCCAGGAGACGTAATAGGCCTTTCATTCATTAATAGTTGGGACATTGTGGATCCTGATAAAATCTATATGATTGTAACTAACGACGACAGAATGATAAAGCGGCTGATGAAAGACGAAAACGATCAAGAAATACTTTGGTGCCTATCGTCTAATTATCAGAAATTTTCCATTAGGAAAGATGAGATCAAGTTTATTTACCGGGTCACTTTTCATGGAAGACTAATGTAGAATAAATATAATTAGATAAATTTAAACAAACACTAGTATTAATCTAAACAAAATAAACGACCATGAAGAATTCCGAAGAAGAGTTTTACGAAGAATTTTTAAAAAAATCACCAGAAGAACAAAATAAAGAGGCAAAGCAAGGATGTTTTATCGGCATTGCAATTTTAGTCATTGTGTCATTTTTTTTGTGGCAGATGTGTAGTGATGACGATAAAAATCCCCCTAAAGACAATGTAAATACAACGGTTATACCCCGTCCAGTCACAGGTAGTGCTGAGTGGAAAGAAGAACAAATTGCATTACTCAAAAAAGATTCGTCTGAAATTGCTAACACAGATTACAAATCCTTATCTCTACAGAGCAATGCTGTTATGTCAGATGCTATAGATTATTTACAACTACAAAAAATCTGGGGAGGATGGGTAGAAGCACAAAAAGAATTTTATGAGAATGATAAAAGGGCTAACATCCCCCTGAAGTTCATACGAAACAAGGCTACTCAAACACTTAAACGGGTCATGCCATCATACAGAAAGGCTTTCGCAAATAATTTAGGGAAAGCCGTATGGGAAAATGATATCTATGTATCGGCTTCTGGAAATCAAAATACCATCTTAAACATAACAGGAGGAGCGTTTGCCGCCAATAAAAATATTGCAGAGTTTCAAAACACTATTAATAGAGATGTACAACACTTCGGATTTAAAGAGATTCGTTATAGATGGTATAAAGGCGCAGAAGAATACACTTCTTATAAGTACTAATCAGCAAGCAGCATGGAACTGAAAGACTTAAAAAAAGGAACAAACATTATATAAACAATTAAATCAAAATTAACATGAAAATACATTGTAATATACTGCTGATTATAGGGAATGGCTTTGATCTAGACCTAGGATTAAAAACAGGCTACAGCGAATTCATTAAAAGTAAATTCTTCAACCCCTCAACCGGTTTAAGTCAGTATTTAGAAGAAAAATATCAAATTCAAAATTGGATTGACTTAGAAAATGAGCTAAAGTCATACATAGAAGAATTAAAAGAAAGATTAATAAGGACAACTTATTACAGAAATGATAAAGAAAAACAGAATGTACTAAATAATAAACTAATAGACCATAAAGAGTCTATTGCATCGGATTATTACAAATTGATAAAGAACTTAATGTCATACTTAAATAGTTTGAATTATGAGATTATAAACAAAAATTCTTATGCAGCATCATTAATATCGATATTATCTAAAATCAATGGATTATCTGCTATCACATTCAACTATACGAATTTAAAAGAAATAAGTAACTTGTTAAATTCTCCTCTAGTATCACCAAAACATGTACATGGATCACTGAAAGAAAGTGATATAATTCTAGGATTTGAAGACAACGTTGATGTAAATGACAATTTATGTTTTATGATAAAATCTCACAGTCCACACTTTCGATCATGTAATATACGAGATTCTTTAGAAAAAGCTGATGAAATCATCTTTTTTGGTCACTCATTAGGTATGACTGATTATCATTATTTTGAAGACTTCTTTTTAAAACAATCTGGTGCAATGGGCTCTTCAGACATAAAGAAAAAGAAAATAAGAATTTTTACTTATGATGAGAATTCCAGGCAAGAGATTCTTATACAACTTCGAACAATGAATAATAAGAGAATTAATGAATTATATGATTTAAATGATTTTGCAATCTACAGAACTAAAAATGAAATTGACGATAATAAAATTAAACAGTATTTTTCTGAATTAAGAAAATACACAGAAGAGATAGATGAGTCTTTATTACTCATTTAGAAAACAGTTTAGTTCATTAGATCCAAATTATATATTAAAAACATAAAAAATATGTCAACCAAAAAGAATAATGAAATAAAAGTTCCGGTTTTCATGACAAAACCACTTGACAGAGAAATTGAGCTTTTTGAAATCAATAGAGCTGAGATGGTCGATAATATAATTAGGTCAATACAGTTTTTTAATGAATCAAAAAGGAAAATAGTAATAGAAAATCCCAATAAAAATTATGTCTATGAGATCGTTGATGTTTTACCTGAAAGGGAAACAATGGGAGATGTACCAGTTATATTATTACAAATTTCAGCTCATAAAACGAATATGGGGGATGGTTATATTGACCTAGGAGAAAAAGTCCCAGTAACCAAAGAAATGAAAATAGGTAGTGATCATCATTTTGCGTTAATGTATCCTATTATTGTAAGGGGAAAGAAAAGATATAAGTCATATTGGGATATTTTTGTATATGATGATCCCAACAAAGAAAGCGAAGAGTTAATACGTATAGTTAAGACTACAGCAAAAGAAGTCTTGGATTTGAAAGTTGCAAATCTTAAACAAAAAGACTTTGTTGAAGAGATTAAGAAATATAATATTATACCTAATGTTTCGATGTCCTTCAACTCAGTACAAATGATAAATGATGAATTTGGAGCAAGTTTTGAAGGACATTTGGTATCAGGCAAAATCACGACAAGGAAAGAATTGAATATCAACAAATTGCCTTTTGATAAATTAAACACGTATCTGGAAGATGATTCTGATATTACCATTAAGCGTAAAGTGTTTAATATCACAATAGGGAAAAAAGAATACAAAGTCAGTAAGGCTATTAAAAAAGACATAAAAAGAGCCTCTGAAAAATATAGCATATTGATAGAAAGTATTTTTAACGAAAGTATTGAGATTAGTGATGAAGAAAAAGACGATATTTACAAACCTGAATTCATTATGAACAAATTAAAATCGGTTGTAGCCAACTACTTGAGTTAATGATAAATTTAATTAGTGACATAAGTGCTTTGAGCTTGACAATATTTGGTATTGGTGTTACTATATTTACTGTGATATATTCTTTCATTATAAATAAGAAAGAATATTTAAATTCTCTTGCACCACGAATATTAAATGGTGATGCCTGTCCTGAGCTTATAAGTAGATATAAAATAACTCAAAGATACATTGAAAAACAAAAGTTTATCAATATATATATGATAATACTTTCAATACTGTCATTGCTTACATATATCTCAAGCATGATTTATAAATATGTTAGTAATCCATACTGGCTAGGAATTCTATGTATATGCCTGGCTTCAATTTTAATAATCTATCTACTATTTATAGTTATATATTTTATACTGAATTACTTCAAAACAACAAAAATCTAACTACCAGGCACTTATAATACATTATCAAAAACTTATCCAAAGTCAGGAGCATGTAAAATATCTTCATACGCACTATTGTTCATATTAAAATTAAACAGAAAATAAATTAACTACTCTTAATCTCCTTTAAAAACATACTCCACAACCTTATCAACGACCTCATCAACCAAACTATAATCAGGATCAACATAAATCTCCGTTGTATCATGATCTGATGAATGGGTAAGACAGAAAGCGACATCATCCAGACTCTTTTTACATTTCATGCGGGCAATTGTGGCAAAGCTATGACGCGCACAATAATACTGAAGTCCAGGTATACCGGTAGCTTCACTTATAAACTTGAATCCTCTACACAAAGCCACATTTAAAGCTTTGTAATCAGTATAAAGCTGATAAAAATTAAACACCCGCTCTCCTGTCCTATCTCTATATTTTTCAATCAACGGTTCTATTTCTGGTCTAACTTTAATAGACATGAAAGCGTCTCCGGAAGATTTCCGATCTGTTGTTTTAGTACGGTAATACTCTATCCGACCATTCTTATAAGTAGTACAATTATAGAAATCTACTGCATTCATACCTGCAAGCATAAATGACATTATGAACAAATCATGAGCTAAAGCGTCACTTCTCCAGGTAAAACGAGGTTCATAATTTAATACTTTCAATAACTGTTCTTTTGCTAAAGACCTCTTAGGCGGTCGCTTGACCTCTGGAATATGATAAACCTTAAATGGATCTCCTTTAATCACAATATCATCAAATTCATAATCATTATATTTATTTCTTGCCTGATTAAATATGGTTTGAATGGATACCATATAGTTGGCAATGCCGTTATCCCCCATAGCCGGAGACTTTCTTGTTTTACCTTTTATCTGAATTATCCTATCAGTCCTCAACCAGGCATCATATTTGCCAAGGAACTTTGAGGTCAACGATTTAATTGGTAATTTGGTTTTCCCTGTTGTGGCGATTAAATAGTGACACAACATATTAATACCTGTTGTATGCGTTTCCCTGGTACCCATTTTAGGAATTGTAGATAGATACTCTCGGGCAAATGTAATAAAATCAATATCGAAGTTTTGACGGTTTAGGCATCTTTCTATATACTCAACTAACTGTTTGGCATTATCACATTGATCTACGCCGCCCTGATTTGTATTAACAATTTTCCGAATCTCGCTAACCTTATTATTTAAACTATCCTCTACCTCCCCATTGGTTAAGGTCCCGGTAGATGATCCACGCTTGAACCGGACAAATGGTGTATAGATATTCGTAGCCATATATGATGTCGACCGGTTATGCGTCACACGTATTTTGGGATTAAAGGTCCCGTCTGCCTTCTTGTGGTGCTTGAAAATCACCCATGATATTGTAGCCATATTCTGTAAAACATTTGTAAAACACAAAGTAAATTATTCTATAAATGACCATTATTTGATCTTAAGCGAAAAAATCCCAAACAGCCTCAAACCCTCATGAATAGAGGTTTTATGCAAATCACCTTTGAAAAAATACTCTTTCTTAACAGAATCGTAACATATATTTCATTCAACCGAAATACCAAATGCCTTCCTTTGCAGAAAATAATTAATTTTGTAAACAAAGGAATGAATTATTCATTTCAAATTAAATAAAAAAGACTATGGATATGCCCCGAATTCTTGTTGTGGATGACGAAGAGGACTTGTGCGAAATCCTCAAATTCAATCTTGAAATAGAAGGTTATGAAGTGGATACGGCTTTTAGTGCGGAAGAAGCATTAAAAAAGGACCTGTCTGTCTATCAGTTGCTTTTGCTCGATGTTATGATGGGAGAAATCTCCGGATTCAAGATGGCGAGTATATTAAGGAAAGAAGAAAGCACGGCTGATATACCGATCATATTTCTGACAGCCAAAGATACTGAAAACGATATGCTGACAGGCTTTAACCTGGGAGCGGACGATTATATTTCAAAACCTTTTTCGATCCGCCAGGTTGTCGCACGTGTTAAGGCTGTATTACGGAGAACGACCGATAAAGAGAAAAACGAGACGAACGAACTTCTCGAATATGAAACATTAGCACTCGATCCCAAACGCATTAAAGCATCGGTAGACGGCAAGGAAGTCCCGCTGACCAAAAAAGAATTCGAGATTTTGAAATTGCTGCTGGAGAATAAAGGAAATGTTTTCTCACGTGAAGAGATCTTGTCCCGTATCTGGAAAGATGAAGTATATGTGCTGGATCGAACAATCGACGTAAACATTACCCGTCTGCGTAAAAAGATAGGCCCTTACGGAAAAAACATCGTTACCCGACTCGGCTTCGGTTATTGTTTTGAGTACTAATCCTGTTATTTAATCATGGTAAGAGTAGAAAAGATGAAAAACCGGATACCTTTCAGCCAGCGGTTATTCTGGTCGATTTTTGTGATGTTCCTTGGATTTACAGTTTGCTTCCTGTTGTTTCAATACCAACGGGAACGGGAATTTTCGCAGGAGAAGTTGAATAATGTATTGAGTAACTACAATTACCAATTATTTAGCCGTACCCAACAGGATACCGACATTAATAAGACGGTAAGGCAATTTATCGAAGATATTCCGCAAAAAGAATTGCGTGTCACCATTATCGATCCCAACGGAAAAGTCTTGTTCGATAATAGCGGGACAGAAGAATTCAACAACCATAACGATCGTAGCGAAGTGCGCAAAGCCCGTTTGTATAATGAAGGCTTTGCCATCCGCACCTCGGGATCGACGGGCAGACGGTATTTTTATTCGGCCAGCAATATAGGCAGTTATATCTACCGTTCGGCGCTCCCTTATGATCCTTATGTGCAAAGTGCCTTATCCACGGATAAGGACTTCATCTATTTTATGATACTGATGACATTGATCTTTTTCTTTGTCCTCTCCCGCTTTACATTCAGTATCGGACGGACCATATCCAAGCTACGGGACTTTGCTTTGAATATAGAAAAAGACCGGATACCGGAAAACGATTATATCTTCCCCAACGATGAACTGGGAGATATCTCAAAGAACATTGTCACACTGTATCACCGGCAACAGAAGGCCAAAGACGAGCTTTCCATGGAACGTGAAAAGCTGATAAAGCATTTCCAGTACGCCAAAGAAGGATTCGCCATGTTTACGGCCGAAGGGAAAGAGATATTGTCGAATATCCTGTTCATCCAGTTCTTAAATGTTATTTCCGACAATCAGATCCGTCAGGCTGAAGATGCCCAGGATATCCGGGAACTTGAACCCATTAAAGCTTTCCTGAATAAAAATATCCCTAATATGAACCGGAAACGGAAAGTGTTACGCGAATCTGTAACGATCGATAAAAACGGGAAAATATTTCTGATCGAATGTATCCTGTTCCTGGATAACAGCTACGAAATATCCATCAATGATATTTCACGCCAGGAAGAAGAGAGCCGGATGAAACGCCAGCTTACCCAGAATGTCGCCCACGAACTGAAAACACCCGTCAGCAGCATTCAGGGATATCTGGAAACGATTATCAGCAATCCGGAACTTACTCCCGACAAACGCCAGTTCTTCCTGGAACGTTGCTACTCACAGAGTACGCGCCTGACCGGATTATTACGTGACATCTCTGTACTGAACCGTTTGGACGAGGCGTCCGAAATGTTCGACTTGTCCGACATAAATATCCCGAAACTGATCGTCGAGATCCAGAAGGAATGTTCGAAAGAGATGGAAGAAAAACAGATCACATCTGAAGTTACTCTGCCGGGCGATCCTACGATACATGGTAACTACTCCCTATTGTATTCCATTTTCCGTAACCTCTACGACAATGCGATCGCATATGCCGGAGAAGGAAGCCAAATAACCGTGAACTGTTATAAAGAAGATCCGAAATTTTATTATTTCAGTTTCGCTGATAACGGTGTGGGTATTTCGGAAGAACATATCAACCGCATCTTCGAACGGTTCTACCGGGTGGATAAAGGACGTAGCCGCAAAGTCGGCGGAACAGGACTGGGATTGTCTATCGTCAAGAATGGGGTTAATTTCCATAAAGGACAGATTTCGGCTAAGAGTAGTCCGGGCAAAGGAGTGACCTTCTTCTTTACCCTGAAGAAAAAATTATAAACATAAATTACAGGTATATATAGTATAAAAATGTGTCGTATTTTATATCTTCGCGCCCTATTTTCCTATAAAAAACAAGGCAAAGATGAATATAAACGAGTTGACATGCGGTCTGGACTTCGGAACATCTAATTCCATTATATCGCTGACAGACAAAGCAACACGGAAAGAAGTATTTTCGTATAGCGAAAGTTCCATTCTGTATTTTCCGGACACAAACGAGATGAAATACTATGTGGGTAAAGAGGCCCAGGATAAATATATTGAAGAAGAGATGACCGGGCGTCTGCTGAAATCCGTCAAGACGCTGCTCCGCCAGGACAAGTTTCTTTCTACCTGGATATTCGGTAAAAGAATGACGCCCGATCAACTCGTTACCTGCATCATCCGCCATTTGAAAGAGAAAGCGGAAGCCTTCGCCGGAGCGGAAATCACGGATGTGATACTTGGAAGACCTGCCGTTTTTTCGGAAGACCCCAAGCAAGAGACTTTGGCAGTCAACCGCCTGACGCTTGCCGCCCGTAACGCCGGTTTCAGAAACATCAAATTGCAATTGGAACCGATTGCCGCCGCCCTCTCCTATGAGCAACGGCTCGATCATAGCGAAAACGTACTGGTTGCCGACCTCGGTGGCGGTACTTCCGACTTTACCATCATGAACCTTTCTCCCGATAAAATCCGTAAGGAAGACCGCAAAGACGATATCATCGCTCACGGTGGTGTCTATATCGGCGGTGACTTGTTCGATTCGGAAATCATGTGGTACAAAGTGACTCCCCATCTGGGCCGGGGCGTAAAATACCAATCGTACGATAAAGAGATTGAAATACCTTCCATTCTCTACCGCGAACTGAAAAACTGGGAAAGGACATTTATGTTGAAGGAGAGCAAACTGCGCCGTTCGATGGATAACTACTACCATCTCTCAGGCAACAATCCTAAGATAGATAATGTAAGAGTTTTGATCGATAATAACTATGTCTTCTCCCTGTTCAAAGGAATCGAGCAATCCAAAATAAACCTCTCGACCGGAGAAGATACAACAATCGACTTTGAAAAAGAGACAATCCATATACATGAGCCTTTCACGCCCGGTGAGTTTGCTACGATCATCGAACGGCATACTACCGAGATCGAACAATATATCCTGAAAATATTGGACACAGCGCAATATAACGCAGCAGATATCGACTCCGTCTTTATCACAGGAGGTAGCAGCCTTGTCATTCCGGTAAGGGAGATACTTTACCGCATCTTCGGAAAAGATAAGATACGTACGGGGAATACTTTTAATAGTGTAGCTTACGGGTTATCCTTGAGTTACTAACTTCCGCTGCCGGAGACTGTCTGGTTTCCTAAGCAGGAAACGCGAGTTTCACCCTAATGAAACAGTAGTTCCCTGCCTAGGAAATTGCAGTTTCCAGGGCAGGGAACTACGAAGATCAACGTTCCTTGATCGGAACATATACCTGTTCATCCAACACATTCTTATAAGCCGGACGGATAATACGTTTACCATCGAAATGTAATTCTTCAATGCGATGGGCAGTCCAACCTACGATACGGGCCATAGCAAACAGCGGTGTATAGATTTCCTGCGGCAAACCGATCATTTCATACACAAAGCCTGAATAGAAGTCCACGTTTGAAGAAACACGTTTCTTCGTTCCTTTATGTTTGGCGAAACATTCGATGGCACGTTCTTCCAGCAGTTCGAGGAAGGCAAATTCTTCTTCACGTCCTTTTTCTTTAGCCAGGTCACGAGCCAGTTCTTTCAAAACAACGGCACGCGGATCGGAAATTGTATAGACGGCATGACCGATACCGTAAATCAGGCCGGTCTTATTATAAGCCTCTTTGTTCAGCATGCGCATGAAATAAGTATCGATTTCATCCACATTCTTCCAGTCGCCAATGTTCTCTTTCAGATGATGGAACATATCGACAACCTGGATATTGGCACCACCGTGCAACGGACCTTTCAACGAACCGATACCGGCTGCAATAGAAGAATAGGTATCCGTTCCGGTCGAACTGGTTACACGGACTGTAAAGGTCGAGTTATTACCGCCACCGTGCTCGGCCTGCAAAACAAGCAACAGGTCAAGTGTACGGGCATCCAGTTCCGTAAAGTCTTTTTTCAGCATATGCAGGAAGTTTTCTGCAAGCGAAAGGTTTTCGTGCGGATGGCGGATATGCAGGGAACGGCCGTGTGTACTATGACGATAAATATTATAAGCATACGCTATAATGGTCGGGAAACGCGAGATCAGTTCGATAGACTGGCGCATCAGGTTGTCACGGGAAGTATCGTCCGGATTCGGATCGAACGTATACATTTCCAAAACACTACGGGCAAGGATATTCATGATATTCTGTCCTTCCAGGTCAAGGATATTCATCTTGGTTTTCTGTTCCAACGGCATATTATCGCAGATCAAGCCTTTGAAAGAGGCTAACTCTTCTTTATCGGGCAACTTTCCGGAAAGCAACAGATAAGCTACCTCCTCAAAACCGAAACGTTTTTCTTTGATCAGGGCATGAGCCAGGTCCTCCACATCATAACCTCTGTAAAACAGTTTACCGGGAATAGCTTTCAGGCCACCGTTATCCGGCAGGCGTTCGTAACCAACTACATTACCGATCTTGGTCAGGCCGACCAACACCCCGCTGCCGTCTTCGTTACGCAGACCACGTTTCACGTTGTACATCGGAAACAGTTCGTTATCAATCTTGCAAGCATCTTTTGACGCATCCGACAGTTTGTAAATAAGATATTCTTTTTTCATCACGAGTTATTTTTACGAGGTTACAATAAAGATATGATACAATCACCAAATTCTTTGGTGCCAAGAGATTTTCCTTCCGGCATAAAACGTGCCAGGTCATTCGTTGCTTCTCCTTTCGAGAAAGCCTTTTCCATGGCAGCCGTGATCAGGTTGGCAGCTTCGTTCCAACCCATATATTCAAGCATCATCACGGAGGAGAGTAAGAGGGAAGACGGGTTCACGATATTCTTTCCGGCAATATTAGGTGCCGTGCCATGCGTCGCTTCGAAAATAGCATAACCGCTGTTGTAGTTGATATTGGCACCTGGTGCGATTCCGATGCCACCTACCATGGCGGCCAATTGGTCGGAGATATAATCGCCGTTCAGGTTGAGCGTCGCAATAACGGAGTATTCTTCCGGGATCAATAAGGTATTTTGCAGGAAAGCATCGGCAATCACATCTTTGATAATGACCTTTCCGGCAGCCGATGCTTCTGCCAGCGCTTTGGCGGCTTCGGCTTCACCCTTTTCCTTTTTGATCTTTTCGTATTGCGGCCAGGTGAATGTCTTGTCGCCAAACTCGCGTTCCGCCAGAGCATATCCCCAGAGTTTGAAACCGCCCTCAGTGAACTTCATGATATTTCCTTTGTGCACCAGTGTTACACTCGGCAACTGATTGGTCAGGGCAAATTCGATGGCGGCACGCACCAGCCGTTCGGTTCCTTCTACCGATACAGGTTTCACACCGAATGAAGAAGTTTCCGGGAAACGTACTTTCGTCACTCCCATTTCTTCCGTCAGGAACTGAAGGAATTTTGCTGCTTCAGGTGTTCCTTGCAGCCATTCGATACCGGCATAGATATCTTCCGTATTCTCACGGAAGATATACATATCGACCTTCTGCGGTTCACGTACCGGAGAGACGACACCTTTAAACCAGCGGACGGGACGCAGGCAAACGTACAGGTCGAGTGTCTGCCGTAAAGCCACGTTCAGGGAACGGATACCGCCGCCGATAGGAGTAGTCAGCGGACCTTTGATACCGACCATATATTCGCGGAAAGCATCCATTGTTTCGTCGGGCAGCCAACTGCCTGTTTGATTGAACGCCTTTTCGCCAGCCAATACTTCTTTCCATTCGATAGAGCGCCGGCCGCCATATGCTTTTTCGATGGCGGCGTTTACAATCTTCTGGCTGACCGGAGTGATCTCCGCTCCCACTCCGTCACCTTCGATAAAAGGAATGGTTACTTTGTCCGGGACGATCAGACGGTCGTTTTGTTTTGTTATTTTATTCATCATGATAGTTTATTAATTTTGTTCAGTATTTATCAGAATTGAGCTATACATGTGCCATATTCAATGCTGATCCGGACTTGAACCATCGGATTTGCAAATCATTGTACGTGTGATTTACAGGGAATGATTCCTGTGTGCCATCTGCATGCAATACGATAGCAGTTAATGGCTTGCCCGGTGTGAACTCTTTCAAACCGATGATGGAGATGTGATCGTTTTCACGAATCTTATCGTAATCGTCTTTGTCGGCAAAGGTCAGGGCAAGCATTCCCTGCTTTTTCAGGTTCGTTTCATGGATGCGGGCAAAACTTTTGGCAAGGATCACTTTCACATTCAGGAAACGGGGTTCCATAGCGGCGTGTTCACGGGAGGAGCCTTCACCGTAGTTCTCTTCGGCAACCACGATGGATGAAATGCCTTTCGCCTTATACTGTTTGGCAACGGCAGAGACAGCTTCATACGTATTATTCAACTGGTTCAATACGGCATTCGTCTGACCGTTGAAAGCGTTCACCGCCCCCATCAGCATATTGTCGGATATATTTTCCAGATGACCACGGAAACGGAGCCACGGACCGGCCATCGAAATATGGTCTGTCGTACATTTACCCGAAGCCTTGATCAAAAGAGGCATTTCCAGCAAATCGTTTCCATCCCACGGAGCAAAAGGATGCAACACCTGCAAACGGTTTGAATCGGGACTGATCTTTACTTCCACATCTTTTCCGGTCGGAGCCAGATAACCGTTATCTTTTACATCAAAACCTTTGGGCGGGAAATCAGTTCCCTGCGGCTCACGGAGTTTTACTTCGCGACCGTCTTCGGTCTTCAATGTATCCGTCAACGGATTGAAACAAAGGTCACCGGCAATGGTCAATGCTAGCGTCAGTTCCGGGGAAGCGACAAAAGCATGTGTATTCGGATTGCCGTCTGCACGTTTGGCGAAATTACGGTTAAAGGAGGTTACGATTGAATTTTTACGGGTGTTATCGTCGGTATGACGTTTCCACTGGCCGATACACGGACCGCAGGCGTTTGCCATGATGGTGGCACCGAGCTTTTCAAAGTCACCGATGATGCCGTCACGTTCGGCTGTATAACGGATCTGTTCCGATCCCGGATTGATGATCAGCGGGGAAGCGACAGGTATTTTATCTTCAAAAGCCTGCCGGGCGATAGAGGCGGCACGACTTAAATCCTGATAAGAGGAGTTCGTACATGAACCGATCAGGCCGACTTCCATCTGGCGGGGATAGCCGTTTGCTTTTACCTTCGCGGCAAACTCAGAGATAGGCGTTGCTGCATCCGGAGTGAACGGGCCATTGATATGCGGTTCCAGTTCGGACAGGTTGATGACGATCACGCGGTCATAATATTCATCCGGCTGTGCCCTTACTTCCATATCGGCTTCCAGATAATCCTGGATAGCATCGGCCCAGGCTGCAACGGTATCGCGGCCAGTGGCACGCAGATAAGTTGCCATATTCAGATCGTACGGGAATAATGAAGTAGTGGCACCCACTTCGGCACCCATGTTACAGATTGTCGCTTTTCCTGTAGCGGAAATAGAGGAAGCACCTTCTCCGAAATATTCGATAATGGCATTCGTCCCGCCCTTTACGGTCAGGATACCGGCTAGTTTCAGGATAACGTCTTTCGGTGAAGCCCAGCCGCTCAGACGTCCGGTCAGCTTGACACCGATCAGTTTCGGCATCTTCAGTTCCCATTCCATCCCCGTCATTACATCGACGGCATCGGCACCACCGACACCGATGGCTACCATTCCCAATCCGCCGGCATTCGGCGTGTGCGAGTCTGTTCCGACCATCATTCCGCCGGGGAAGGCATAGTTTTCCAACACCACCTGGTGGATAATTCCTGCACCGGGTTTCCAGAAACCGATACCGAACTTATCGGATACGGATTTCAGAAAATCATACACTTCGCTGTTCCCTTTTGTTGCTGTTTCAATATCTGCTTTCGCACCGATATTCGCCTGGATCAGGTGATCGCAATGAACAGTTGCCGGGACAGCGGATTTCTTTTTTCCAGCATTCATGAACTGCAACAATGCCATCTGGGCCGTTGCATCCTGCATCGCCACACGATCGGGACGGAAGTTCACATAATCGTCTCCACGCCTGAACAGGCGTAATGCCTTTTCGTCATATAAATGAGCATATAAGATTTTCTCGGCCAGAGTCATCGGACGACTGATCTTTTCGCGGGCCACATCTACCCTTTTCGGGAAATTGGAATAAAAGCTTCTCAGCATTTCAATGTCGTACACCATATTATAATCTTATTAGTTGTTTGTTTATCAGAAAGCTTGTATATGCAAATAAAAAAGAGTTCCATTTGTCATTAACAAATGTATATATAAATAAAACACCTTTTATTCAATAATGTCTATGACCCGATAGAGGTTGTCTATACAAATAAGAAAGTTCGCCTCACGTTCATTTATAAAACGCGCGGCGAACTTATTTTGTTCAACGATATATAAACTATTCTTAACTTATTTATCTTTTATCGATTCTTGCCATTTCGCGGCATAACTATGAAGAATGGAAGCGATCCCCTCGCCGATCCGGACATAGTCTTCCGTTTTCAGATTAGCCAGCGAAGCACGGATAGACCATTCGGGAGCATCGAAGCCTCCGCCGTTCAACAGGACAAGCGATGTTTCCTGTGCCAGGCGGAACACGACATCGACCGGTTCGTAGTTGGCTTTCAGATATTCGAAGAAGTCGTCTCCATAGAATTTCTTTGCCCATACTTCCATATCTATTTCACTGTAATAACCGGCACGAAGAGGATCATCGAGGAGGGTAAATCCTGAACTTTTCCAAAGGGTGTGCAGGCGTTCGTGAATGATGTCGATCATGCGGGACTGATACAGGTTCTCGGAATCCAGTAAGGAAAAAGAGGCAAACAAAGACATCTGTGTCTGCTGTGGCAGGGAAAGTCCGGATGTATGATTAAGTGCGACCTGACGGCTATCAGCAACCATGCGGTCGATAAACTTCATCTTCGAGGGGTCGAGCATGATACTGCTGTAACGTTTTGCCAATGCTTCTTTCTTATCATCAGGCAATGCGGCAATCATACGGTCATAGATGTTATCTTCATGCAAAGAGATGACTGCCAGACGCCAGCCTGTCGCACCGAAATACTTGGAGAAAGAATAAACGCATAATGTATTATCAGGAAGCTCAGCCATCAGGGAACGGAAACCATGTACATAAGTGGCATATACATCGTCGGTAATAATCATCAGGTTGGGATTATAATTGGTAACGATATCGACAATACGCTCCGTCAATCCGGGTGTCAAAGCATAAGAAGGCGGATTACTCGGATTGACAATAAAGGCAGCCTTGACAGACGGATCCTTCAATATATCCAGGTCTTTTTCCTGATATTGCCAGGTATGATATCCGTCACCCGTCATTTTCAGCGCATGTATTTCCGTTACATCAAACAGATAACGGGCCTGTTCGGGTATTTCTATATAAGGAGTAAAGACCGGAGCAAACAGGACGATCTTGTCTCCTTTATTCAACAGGAAGTTCTGTTGAAGGGAGTCGAAGATGTAACACATGGCAGCCGTACCACCCTCGGTGGCAAACAAATCGAATTTACCTTTGGGCGGCTGGTTGTTACACAATGCCTGATCCAGATAATCACGCACCAATACTTCCGTATATTTCAAAATACGGTCGGGAACAGGATACTGGTCACCAATCACACCTTCTGCCCACTCATGTACCAGGTCGTTTTCATCAACATTCTTTACACGTACCATATAATTATAGGTATCACGTAAAAGTTCGGAACCCGGTGTTCCCTCATGTTTATCAAGAAACTCCCTGAACCGATAGGCGATACTTGGTTTCTGGGGAACGCCGGCAAGACCGACCATACCGTCTTCCAGTTTAACCCCGCGACGGCATTCTTCCAGAGCAAACTGGCCGAGTAGAAAAAAGGCTTCGCGTGGCGTGGTAGCAATCCAGTTCGGGTTGCCACGACCGGCATTCAACATGATGTGGGTACTCTTACGGGCACTCTCATCGGCTAACCGGATCAGTATGTCCTTTAATTCGAACGGACTGATCTCCGACATTTTCTTTTCGTATTCACGGGTGACTACGATTTTATTGTTTTCTTCCATATTATATATTATATGTATGATTATTAATTTCTATTTTTATCAGAATTGAACTATCTTTTTCTATGATTTACATTAACAAGACAATCACCACTCCCCAGATAATCAGTAAGGTGTTACCGACAGCATAAGTAACTGTATATCCTAACGCCGGCGTCTGGCTTTCCACCGCATCTTCTATCGCACCGAGGGCGGCCGTTGTCGTTCGTGCTCCTGAAGTACAACCCAGTGTAATGGCCGGATGGAATTTAAAGAGATAGCGTCCCATCAGGACACCGGCTATCAGCGGAATGGTCGTGGCCAGTGCTCCGATAATGAACAGACTTACGCCTACTTCTTTGAAGCCGGTCACAAAACTCGGTCCGGCCGTAATGCCGACCACGGCAATGAACATATTCAGCCCTACATTATTTAATACCCACAAGGATGGTTCCGGAATACGTCCGAATGTCGGGTGTTTGGAGCGAAGCCATCCGAATACCAGTCCGGCAATCAATGCCCCGCCACTCGTACTCAGGCTGATCGGTATATTTCCAAAATGTACCACCAATGAGCCGATCACGCCACCGATAAAGATCCCCAGACCAACAAAGATCATATCCGTCTGGTTGGTCGGCCGGTCAGCATACCCCAAAGTCGCAGCCGCAGCATTTACCTCCATCTTGGTACCTACCAGTTCGAGCATATCGCCCGGATTAATCTTTGTCGCAGCCAGCACAGGTATATTGACACCCGCACGTTTGATACTTTTAATGCTGACGCCGTGCATCACCTTTTCACTGCGGAGACCGGCTACAGTTATTCCCGAAAACTTCTTACGGGAGATCAGTACAGGCAATGTCTCTGCCGGGAAGTCCAGCAATTCAAGGTCGTTCACTTCGTCTCCGATCCAATCTTCTTCTCCGATCACAAATTCACGGCGACCACTCAACACGACTTCGTTCCCTTTCTGAAGCATCAGGTCCGGTTTCACGTCATATACCACATTATTGATTCGTACGCGTTCTACAAACAGACGACGGCCCTGCCCTTCCAGATAATCTTCCAGCTCCTGTACGGTCTTGCCTGCCCCGAACCAGTCATTACTGATCTTATAAGCGCGGAAAGTGATGGGACGTGCTGCCGGCATAAAACCGGGTTGCTCGCTCTCATCGTCGGTACCCATCTTTGCTTCCAGCTCTTTACAAGCCTTCTTTACCGAAGGCAGTCCGCCCAGCAAACGAGGAGCCACATCGCTCATCAGCCAAGCAGAACCGGCCGTACCGAAAATATAACATACGGCATAAGCTACAGGCATCACATTAATCATGGATGTTTTGTCTGCCGCACTCAACCCGCTCTGGTTGATCGTATCTTCCGCTACTCCCAGCACCGCAGAGATCGTCTGCGAACCAGCCAGCAATCCAGCCGCTTCTCCGGCATTGTATCCCATCAGCTTGGCAAGCAAAAAGGGAACAAACAGAGAGAACAAACACATCAGTACGGCAAAAAGCATCTGCGGAAGTCCCTCCTTTTTTAGCCCGCGAAAGAACTGCGGACCAACACTATATCCCACGGCAAAAAGGAACAGAAGAAAGAATACGGATTTAATGGGTGCCCCAATATCGATATGCAATTGTCCGATTAATACACCGACCAGCAATACGCTGGTAACTGTTCCCAAAGAAAATTTACCTATCTTAAATTTACCTATCCAGAAACCGAAAGCTAGTGTCAGAAAGATAGCCAGTTCCGGATAGTGTTTGAGCAAATCAGCAAACCACTCCATATATACAATTGTTTGACGTTAATATTAAGACATATTCCATGTCCGATTTTATTGTGGTAAATGGAACACAATCCATGAGAAAGTTGTTGCGGGAGATTCAATTAAGAGATTATAAAAGCTCCCTTATTTTAAATAAATTTCTATCTTTGTCCCGCTTTGGTGATACGCCAGCCTCCGGTTGCGTATAAAAGGGAATCCGGTGAGAATCCGGAACAGTGCCCGCTACTGTGAAGCCCGCTATAAAAGGAAAACATGCTTACACCACTGTCCGTGACAAGGATGGGAAGGTCGTTTTCCGGGCAAGTCAGGAAACCTGCCAGACAGACAAATCCGTTCTCCCGGGGCCAGGAGGGCTATTATGAACATAAAACAAATCTCTTTCAATGAAAAAGAAATGTCTGCTGACAGCCTTTCTTGTAGGTTGTTCAATGAGTATGTCTTTTGCACACGGTATGTTGCAGGAGACAGTGACCGATTATATGCTGAAAGCAAAAGGCTATGATAACTTCCATGTCGGAACGATCGAAGGTTATCCCACTTTCGATACGATGCTTGCCAAGCTCAAAGCCAGCGGTGTAAAGAAAGTCATGCTCATGCCTTTCATGTTCGTTGCCGGCGACCATGTCAACAATGATATAGCAGGCGACTGGAAAAAGGAGCTGGGAGACAACGGTTACGAAGTATCCGTCCTGATGGAAGGTCTGGGACAGAATCCCGACATACAGGACATCTTCATCGAACATGCCCGTTTTGCGGCCAAACACAAAATGGTCGATATCATGGATAAAAAGAAGCAATACGCTGCTGAAAAAGACTGACGGACCAAACGTCCATTATCCGTCACAGAGCCACAAATGAAAACCGGCCTCTTTCCTCATACGGGGAAAGGCCGGTTTTTTATATCAATACATTCTTGAAATTCTAATTTACACAACCAGAACTTTTACATTATTAAAGGAGCAATAACAATAGACATTTTATCTATTATCAACTAATTATTTACCATCTTTACTTGCATTTTTATTTATATCAAAATATATACATAAAATGATATTTTGTATACATAACAAACTGGAACATTGTATTTTTTTTGCATATACATTCACATGGAGTGTAAAACAACAACTAAATCCAAACAAAAACATGAAAAGTACGATTAATAACGCGCCTTCTGAAATACCTAACAGTCAGTCATTACATGCAGGCTTTGATCTTCTCATAAAGCCCGAAGGAATAGATTTAACTGAATCTTACCTATATAATAATATGATTTTCTTCATACTGGACGGATCAGTAAAAATATATTCTCCACATACTCAAACGAAGTCCATTGGCGAACCGCATATGCTCTTTCTTAAAGGGCATGAAAAATACACCTATGAAATTACTCCATGTTCGCAAATTCTTGCGTTCACCTTCGATAGTCTGACTATCGATGAGTTATTTCGTTTCCGGGCTCAATATGACCTGTTACCCGAATCCTCGTTTGAATGGATAGAACTAAAGATAATCGAACCTCTCTACAGCTTTTTAAAACTTCTCATTCAGTATCTGGAGAATAATTATTTGAATTACAACTTATATCTTGCCAAAAGAGAGGAACTGTTCTATCTTCTCAAAACAGTCTACCCCAGTAAAGATTTAGGTCATTTTTTCTATCTGCTGGCCAATCACCCGTCTGAGTTCGAAAAACAGGTAGCGGAAAATTATATGAAAGTAAAGAATGTCAAAGAACTGGCCAATCTGATGGGATATGGGATAAACTCCTTCCGGGTCAAATTCAAAGAAAACTTCGGTATTCCTGCCTACCAGTGGTTACTGAATGAAAAGGCGAAACGGATTTTAAAATGCCTGACAACGGAAGGTGAAGATTTCAAAAGTATAATCGACGATTTCGATTTCAGTTCACATTCTCATTTCTATAAGTTCTGTAAAACACAATTCGGACTTACCCCCGAAGAATTAAAGAAGAAACTAAACAGCTGAAAGAATATCAGATTATATATTTTATATGTGATTTTATATATATTCCCCTTCTGCAGCATAGGCTACCTTTGTATTGTTAAAATACAGATTCTTATTAAATTATGATGACCAAATTGTATGTGTTATTATCCCTTGGTAAGGGTGGGGATAATACTTTTGTTGAGGGGAGAATGTCAACTCCCTTAGTCTGTTATATTCTGTCAGGTGTTATTTTACTTGTTGTGTTACTACGAGTATTTTCCTGGCTGCAATACCTGCAACTCAAACGCAAAGCCCGGAAACGTATTTTTAAGAACAAAACCGTCAAAAGTCTACCGGTACGAAATAAATAGATTATCTTTGTGTCTGCATGATTACAACCGAATGTATCAGAATCAATAACTCAAAGCTATAAATGAGCACAGGTAAAATAATCGTAGCCGGTATCGGACCCGGCAGTGAATCAGACATTACTCCCGCAGTGTTATCTGCCATCCGGCAATCAGACGTTATCGTGGGATACAAATATTACTTCCGGTTCATTGAAAAGATAATCCGTCCCGGAGCCATATGTATCGACTCAGGGATGAAACGGGAGAAGGCACGTGCCGAAGAAGCATATAATTATGCGACCGAAGGCAAAGTAGTAACTGTTATCAGCTCCGGCGATGCCGGCATCTATGGGATGGCCCCGCTTATCTACGAGATGAAACGCGAAAAAGGAAGTGACATCAGCATCGAAGCTTTACCCGGAATCAGTGCCTTCCAGAAGGCAGCCTCCCTGTTGGGTGCCCCGGTAGGACACGACTTCTGCGTGATCTCCCTCTCCGACCTGATGACACCGTGGGAACTGATAGAAAAACGCATCAAAGCCGCCGCTTCGGCAGACTTTATCACCGCCATCTATAATCCCAAAAGTGAAGGCCGCTACTGGCAGCTCTACCGCCTGATCGAAATTTTCCTACAGGAACGCGATCCGCAGACACCGGTCGGCTTTGTCCGCCAGGCAGGACGCGAAGAACAGGAAGTGACGATCACTACACTGGCAGACTTCGACCCGGAACAGGTGGATATGTTCACTGTCATCCTTATCGGCAACTCACAGACCTATCAGTTCGAAAATAAAATGATTACCCCGCGCGGTTATTACGGCGAGATCAAAATGGCCGCTAAGGAAATCGGAATCGGCCAGGACATCATGATCCGCAGCTTCCGCACCATCGAGAAAGAACTGAAAAACCAGGATATTCCATTAGACAAGAAATGGGCCTTGCTGCATGCCATCCATACAACAGCCGATTTCGATATGGAAAACGTACTGCGGGTAGACGACAATGCCGTTTCCACGCTCTACGAAAAACTAAGCAGCAGCGCAGTCCGTACCATCATCACCGATGTCACCATGGCGGCATCCGGTATCCGCAAAGGAGCTTTGCAACGCATGGGACTCGAAGTGAAATGTTACCTGCAAGACGAGAAAACCGTTGCCCTCGCTACCGAAAAAGGGATCACCCGCACACAAGCCGGCATACGGATCGCCGTCAGCGAGCATCCGGATGCTCTGTTCGTATTTGGTAATGCCCCGACGGCACTGATGGAACTATGCGACCTGATCCGCAAGGGAAAAGCGACCCCTGCCGGAATCATTGCCGCCCCCGTCGGCTTCGTGCACGTACAAGAATCGAAACATATGGTCAAACCGTTCACTTCCATCCCCAAACTCATCGTTGAAGGACGGAAAGGCGGAAGTAACCTTGCGGCTACACTGACCAACGCTATACTTTGTTACAACGACGCTATTAATTTAAAACCAGGAAGAGACGTATGAGAACACAATTCACCGTCATCGGCATTCCCGATGACCCCAACTACATCAGCAACAACAAGACAATAGTAGATATAATCAACAGTAACACATACTTTTCAGGAGGCAAGCGCCATCATGAGATCGTCATGCCTTTCCTGCCGCCGGATGCTGTATGGATCGATATAAAAGTACCGCTCGACAACGTTTTCGACGAATATGAATACCATCAGAAGATCGTTGTATTCGCTTCGGGCGACCCTTTGTTCTACGGATTCGCTTCAACAATACTTAAACGGATGCCGGAAGCGGAAATAACGCTCCTGCCCTCATTCAATTCATTACAGATGCTTTCGCACGAACTGAAAGTATCGTATGAAGACATGACCATGGTATCCCTCACCGGACGTCCATGGCATGAACTCGACCGCGCACTGATAGAAAACCGGGGGAAAATCGGAGTATTGACCGACCATGTGCGTACCCCGGCCTCCATTGCTATGCGCCTGCTGAAATACGGTTTCACACAATATAAGATGTATATAGGAGAACATCTGGGCAACCCGGAAAAGCAGCGCATCTCACGCTCGCTTGCCCTGTCGGAAGTGGAAGAATATCCCATCGACAGTCCGAATTGTGTGATACTGCAACGGATGTATAACGATATCACCTACCGTCCGCTGGGCATCCCCGACAAGCTGTTCGAACTGCTCGACGGCAGGGAACGCATGATTACGAAAGCGCCTGTCCGGATACTGGATATGAGCATGCTGATGCTCCCGATGTGCAACCACTTCTGGGATATCGGTTTCTGTACGGGATCAGTTTCTATCGAAGCGAAAAGGCAATACCCCCATCTTCACATCCACGCATTCGAGATCCGCAAGGAATGCTGGAAACTGATGGAAGAAAACAGTTCGAAACTGGGTGCACCGGGTATCGACGTACATATATGTGACTTCATGGAGGAAGACGTTTCCGACCTGCCCGCACCCGATGCCGTATTTATCGGCGGGCATGGAGGCAAGCTGAAAGAGATCGTAGGCAAAGTAGCTCGTTACCTCGCTCCCGACGGCCTGCTGGTATTCAACTCCGTATCCGAAGAGAGTGAAAAGTTATTTATAGAATCGGTTCACGAAGCCGGATTGAAATTAGACGAACCTTTGCATGTAAGTGTCGGCGATTATAACCCGATCACCATACTGAAAGCATTTAAAGAAGCAAAATAGAAGAACGATGAATAAACGATCAGTAGCAATCGTCGTGGTATCGGTCAGCAGTCTGCCGCTGGCACGGCAAATAAAGAAACAATATCCTGATGCTGTGATCTACAGTAAGGAATCGCAGGAAGAGACGGTAGTAATGGAGTCGATCGACACCATTGTCGGAGACCTGTTCCTCAAATCGGACGCGATTATCTTTATCGGGGCAATGGGTATCTGCGTACGCTGCATCGCTCCTTATATAATGGACAAGCATACCGACCCGGCGGTTGTCTGCATCGACAGTACCGGTAAATATATCATCCCGGTCCTCTCCGGCCATATCGGAGGGGCAAACGAGTTAAGCGTCGAACTGGCACAGGTACTCGGAGGTAACGCCATTGTCACCACCCAAAGCGATAATACCGGATTGTGGGCGCTCGATACACTGGGAGAAAAATTCGGCTGGTCTGTCGTAGCTGACGACCTGACGGACAATGAAAACGCGATGAATGCCTGCATTGCCGCCTTCGTCAATAAAAAACCGACAGCCCTTATATTAAATGTACGCGAGAAGGGTACGGAATACCTCGAACACACCTGTCCGGACCATGTCCGTATATTCAATAAATTCTCTGACATTCCCCTCGACCAGTTCGAGTTGGTGATCACCGTCGGGCCGTTTATCTACGAAGCGGATATCAAGATGGTCTCCTATTTCCCGAAAGTGCTGCACCTGGGTATCGGCTGCCGGAAAGACCTCAAAGGCGATCCTGTCGAGATGCACCAGCATATCATCGCCACTCTGATCGACAACAACCTCTGTCCCGAATCCATTGCCGACATATCCTCCATTGACCTGAAAAAGGACGAAGCGCTCCTGGCCCTGCTGGCCTACGGTATTATGGACTGTCCGTTCAAGACCTACCCGGCAGACGTTCTGAACAAACTCGCTGTCCCCAACCCTTCCGCCAAGGTAAAGGAAGTCACTCAGTCATCGAGCGTGGCGGAAGCCGCGGCGATACAAAGTGCCGGAGGCGGATTCCTGTTGCTGGAGAAACAAAAGGGGCAGCTGGGAGAAAGCAACGATTATACATTTGCCGTGGCAATGGATAAATCCGTACAGCGGCAAGGCCATATCGAAATAGTCGGTGCCGGTCCGGGCGATCCGGAGCTGATCTCGATACGTGGCAGGAGGATGCTCGAAAAGGCAGACCTGATCCTGTACGCCGGCAGCCTCGTCCCAAAAGAACTGACCTATTGTGCGAAACCGGGAGCCACCGTACGCAGTTCGGCAGATATGAACCTGGAAGAGCAGTTCATCCTGATGAAAGAGTTCTACGACAGGGGCAAGTTCGTTGTGCGTCTGCATACCGGCGACCCTTGCATCTACGGGGCGATACAGGAGCAGATGGCTTTCTTTGACCAGTTCCATATGAGTTATCATATCACCCCGGGGATATCCTCTTTTCAGGCTGCCGCTGCCGCTTTGCGCTCACAGTTCACCATCCCGGAAAAGGTACAGACCATCATTCTCACCCGTGGTGAAGGCCGTACGCCGATGCCCGAAAAAGAACAGCTGCACAAATTGGCCGCCAGCCAAAGCACGATGTGCATCTACCTCAGTGCAGGCATAGCGGACAAGGTGCAGGAAGAACTTCTTGAACATTACGCCCCTACCACACCGGTAGCCGCCTGCTATAAACTAACCTGGAAGGACGAACGCATCTACCGCGGAGAGTTGAAAGACCTGGCGAAGATCGTCAAAGAGAACCATCTGACGTTGACCACCCTGCTGGTGGTAGGCGACGCGATTGACAACCGCGAAGGCCTCTCACGCCTTTATGCAGACGAGTTCAAACACCTGTTTCGTAAATAACCTGTTTCAGAAAAGGCTATGATACTGATATTGGGAGGAACAACGGAGGGACGGGCCAGCGTCCGCATCGCAGACGAAGGAAGTGCACCTTATTATTATTCGACCAAAGGCGCGCTCCAGGAAATAGAGTGCGCGCATGGTATCCGCCTGACCGGAGACATGGATACGGCAGCGATGGAAACATGCTGCCGGGAGAAAAACATCCGGTTGCTGGTCGATGCCGCCCATCCCTTCGCCTCGGCCCTGCACCGCACGGTTGCAGAAGTATCCTCCTCCCTCGGGTTGCCGGTGATCCGTTACGAACGGCGTTATCCGCCCCGCGACCCCGATCTGGTCTGGTGCGATAATTACGATGACGCCATTCGTAAACTGGAAGAACACGGTATCCGGCACCTGCTTGCCCTCACCGGGGTAAACACCATCGCCCCGCTACGCCCCTGGTGGGAAAAGCACTCGGCGTGGTTCCGCATTCTTGAACGCGAAGAGTCGCTCATAACCGCCACCCGTCAGGGATTTCCTGCGGACTATCTGTGCTTCTATCAGGATGAAGACGATGCCGGAGCACTGATGGACCGGTTGCAACCAGATGCCGTTATCACCAAGGAAAGTGGCCGGTCTGGCTATTTCAACGAGAAAGTGGCGGCTGCCCGCAAACGCTCCATCCCTGTATTCGTTGTCAAACGGCCGGCATTGCCCGAAACATTCTACATTGTTTACGGAGAGGACGGATTGCGCAAACAGATCGAACGCCTGCTGCCGGAGTTCTTCCCCCTGCATCACGGCTATACGACCGGAGCCTGTGCCACGGCAGCGGCCAAAGCGGCCCTGACCGCCCTGTTAAGTAAAGAGGAACAAACAGCCGCATCCATCACCCTGCCTTCGGGCGAAATAATCACCTTGCCGGTTACCGCAACCGAATGGGACAGTGACAGTGCAACCTGTTCGGTCATCAAAGATGCCGGCGATGACCCGGATGTCACCAACGGTTCTATGATCGTTGCCAACGTGGCTTTTTCGACAGCCTCCAACGATGCACTTGTCCGTTTCGTCGCTGGTCCGGGAGTAGGCACAGTCACTCTGCCCGGATTAGGGCTGGAAGTCGGAGGTCCCGCCATCAACACGACACCCCGCAAAATGATCACGGATGAATTGGCTGCTGTTTTACAAGCGTTCCGTCAGAACAACCCAGCAGCTAAAAACCTGCCGCCGAGTCCCGGACTAACAGTCACGATCTCCGTTCCCGGCGGAGAAGAACTCGCCACCAGGACATTCAACCCGAAGCTGGGCATCGTTGGCGGCATCTCCATCATCGGGACATCCGGCATCGTACGCCCTTTCTCCGCCGACGCCTTCATCGCCTCTATCCGCAAAGAAGCCGAAGTAGCCAAAGCCATCGGCTGCCGGACACTGGTCATCAATTCAGGAGCCAAAAGTGAACGGTATCTGAAAGCCCGTTACCCGGAATTACCGCCACAGGCTTTCGTACACTACGGAAACTTTATCGGCGAGACATTGAAAATAGCCTCGGCACTCTCCTTCGAGCAAGTTGTCATGGGGATCATGATCGGAAAAGCAGTCAAACTGGCGGAGGGATTTCTGGATACCCACAGCAAGAAAGTAGTCATGAACAAAGACTTCCTGAAGGAAACCGCCCGCGAAGCCGGCTGCCCCGAAGCAGCAGTCCGGCAGATCGAGACGATTACCCTCGCCCGCGAACTCTGGCAGTTATTCCCTTCCGGACAACAATCACCCTTCTTTTCTCTCCTTTTAAAAAAATGCTATGCACATTGTATCCCGCTCCTTCCCCCGGATAAATTACAGATCGTATTGATTACGGAAGAAGGTCGGATTCGGGAATAAATAAGATTTACCGGATCAGAACAGGAAATAACACGGCTTACTCGAGCCTGATCTCCTTACTCTGTACATAGGAAACATCCAACTGCCCGCCGGCACTCCCGTTGCTTTCCTGCAAAGGACTCACTTTTGCACGGCTCAGCGACAGGGTTGCCTTACCGGGCAGTGATGAATTACTGAACGTGATATTGATGGAACGGCTGCCCTCGTCGCGGTTAAAAATGCTGTTCACTCCGCCATCATAACTGATAGTAACTTCCACCACTTCGTTCGGACCAACCGGATCACCTTCCCAGGTCAACGTAGTCGTACCTTTCACTTTGGCCGATGTAAACGATTCGGGAATAGCGATCGGTTTTACGTCTTTTATGGAAGCGACGTTGGTATAGACCTCATCTTTTGCACGGGTAAAGGTGAAAGTCATATCTTCCAGTCCTTTAAAAGAATACGTATAGAAATAAATACCCACATTGGCAAAGTTGGGGTCCTTGCCGTTGAACAGGATGGAAGCCGGGCCATTCAGTTTGATGTTAATCCCCGCACTATCCTGCTTATTGAAATTCGCCCCGACATTTGTCTTATTATTAGTCACATCGTAGGAAACACCGAGATTCTGATAGAAAGGGACATCCGGTTCAATATCGGAAGAATCATCACTGTCGCAGGAGGTGAGTGTCCATGCGAATAAAAGGGAGGCAAACAAGAAATACTTTTTCATGACGTTTAATATTTTGAATTACCTCTATATAACAAACGAAATGAAAAAAGTTTATCCCGTTAACATTCTCTGTCAGGTCTCAAGACACATCAGCAGTTCTTCAACAGAAGCGACCTGCCGCGGCGGATTACCCAAAAGATAAAGGGTGATCAGAGATTCCACCGTCTCTCCCGCATCAATCCGGCTTTCCGATTCTATTTCGCAGCCGGCATGAATCCCGTTCCGCAGAAGCGCCTTACGCACCATCGCATATTTCTGGCCACTGCCGGTAAGATGGATTTCCCTGTCATAACGGTTGTCGATGCGGAACAGGCCGGTTTCCATATCGAAGACAATCCCTTTGCGGGCAAAGAAACCGCTCAGGTAACCGCTTAAAGCGAGGTCCTCGGGCGTACCGGTACTGATCCCTTTCACCTTGTCCATCAACCATATCTTATCGGCGATCTGAAGAGCCAGTTCAAGGTCGTGAGTAGAGAGGAAGATCGTTTTATTGGTCGTACGGGTAAGATGATGCAAAAGCTGCATGATCTCCACCTTGCTGGGGAAATCGAGAAAGGCGGTCGGCTCATCCAGGAAGATTACAGGCGTTTCCTGTGCCAGCGCTTTGGCGATCATGACCTTTTGCCGCTCACCGTCGGAAAGGGTGTGTACCATGCGCGAGGCGAGGTTCTCGATCCGGACCATGGCGATCGCCTCTTCTACGATCTGCTTGTCTTCTTTACCCAGGCGGCCCCAAAAACCGGTGTACGGACTACGTCCCATGCCGATCAGTTCACGGACAGACATGTTGCGGATGTCACACTTATCTGTCAGCACCACTCCCACTATAGTGCTAAGCTCCTTATCACTATAGTCCTGTATATCGCGGGACAGTAGTGCTATTTCACCCGACAGGCGAGGCAGGAAAGCGGATAATGTACGTAATAAAGTAGACTTTCCGACACCGTTGGCACCCAGCAGGCAGGTTAATTCGCCACTATAGATCGTTGTCGTTATATGGCTTGCTACCAGCTTAGTATCACTTTTAGAATGATAACCGATAGAGAGATCGTTTATCTGAATAGTTGCCTCTTTCATGCTCATTCGTTTAGTTCGTTTTTACGCCGGCGGAATAATACGGAAGCGACGACCGGAGCACCGACCAATGCGGTTACCGAGTTGACCGGCAAAGCTCCCTCGAATCCCGGCATACGTGCAATCAGGTTACAGGCCAATGCCAGGGCTGCACCGACAAACAGTACACCGGGCATCAGTATGCGATGGTCGGATGTCTGGAAAATGGCACGGCAAAGATGAGGAACAGCCAGTCCCAGGAAGACGATCGGACCACAGTAAGCGGTCACGATGGCTGTCAATACACCGGCAGAGGTGATAACGAGCAGGCGTGCCCGTTTGATATTCAGTCCCAGATTACAAGCATACCCATCGCCGAGAAGCATCAGATTCAATGTCTTTATCAATAGGAACGAAAGAGGGATCAGGATAGCCATAATCGCTACGAAAAGCATCATCTGATTACCGGAGACACGCGAGAAACTTCCCAGCCCCCAGATCACATAAGCACGGATATCTTCTTCCACACTAAAAAACTTCAGGACTCCGATTACCGCATTCGCCACATAGCCGATCATCACACCGATAATCAATAGCGTCACATTCCCTTTTACCTTCTGCGAAACATAAACGATCAGTGCCATGACAGACAAGGAACCGACTATGGCCGCAATGGATAAGGCAATCTCCCCCATAAAGCCCAGCTTACTCAACGCCACGCCTCCCAGACTTCCGCTCAGTAAAACAACGAAGGCAACTCCCATACTTGCACCGGAACTGATACCCAATACAGAGGGGCCGGCCAACGGATTGCGGAATACGGTTTGCATCTGAAGCCCGCTGATCGCTAATCCGGCTCCGGCGACTAATGCCGTTAAGGCTTGCGGAAAGCGTGATTTCCAGATAATATTCTGCCAGGTGACCGGTTCGTCGCCATTGCCGCAGATGATATTCCAAACCGAATGGAAGGGTATAGAAACAGAGCCCAACACCAGATTCAGAAACAACAACACGACGATCGAGACAAAGATCACAAACATCAGGAAAGTGTTAGAATACTTCATCGTACCCATTTATTTAAGTAAATCATAATAGACAGGCGTATGATCCGGCAGTAGATTCGGATGGAAGATATGCAATAAATCGCCCAGCACCACTTCCGGCTCGGTCGGCATGCTTTCGTAAAAAGGTTTTTCCCTCATGTTGCAATAGATCACTCCTTTTTCCTTGAAGGCACGGAAGTCTGCATAACGGGGATCCTGATCTTTCAGTGATTTATAAGTATATATTCCCGGATAGCTGTTTACGATACGCCAGTAGTCGGCTTCGTCGGCCTGATTATAGACGGTCTCGAAGTCGAGCGTCACACCGCCGGAGCGATCGTCGTCTTTCAAAAAGTAATCAGCGCCGGCATCTTTGAAAAGTTGTGCAAGGAAGCTCTTTCCTCCTACTGCATACCAGTTACCACCATGTATTTCGCCACTGAACACGACAGGACGTTTCTGCACTTTACCTTCGGCTGTCAGCTCTTTCAGCTCGTTGTAGCGGTTCTCTATAGCCGAGAATTTTTCATTGGCTTCCTGCTCTATCCCGAGTAACAAACCGACGAACTTGATCCATTCAGCCTGCCCCAGCGGTGTCATTTCTTTATATCCCAGATGAGGAATCAGAGGGATACCGATATCTTTCATTGTTTCATAGCCGCCACGCTTAAAAGGTGAGATCAGGATCAGGTCGGGATTGATACTCATGATCACCTCATTATCGAAGTTGCCTTCGATCCCGATCTTTGCCGTCTTTCCTTCCTTCAGCTGATTATTGATAGTCTTATTAAACAGATGACGCGTACTCGTAATGCCGACAACCTTATCCTCCGCTCCCAACTTAATGAAATTGGATAATTGCAGGGAAGTCATACAGATAGCACTACGTACAGGTGTTTCGATAACCGTATAATCCGCATGAATCCCTTCCGGCTTCGTCCCTCGGGGAACCAAAGCATACAGGAAATGCGTACTTTCTTCATTCTGCGGATCATGTATATCCACCAGCATATAATCATCTTTATAGGTCAGTTGAAAACCTTCGGCATGCTTTGGTGTCACCTGAACCCGGCTATCCGTCATAGTCGTTTGTTGTGAAGAAACATTCTTTTTCTCCTGTTGATTTCCTTTCGATGCACACGACGTAGCCAATAGTGCAACCAGGCAACAACCTGCTAAATACTTGTTCATATTCATATTATTTTTATCCGACACAAACCGTCCGAACCCACGAGGACAATCGCTATGTGAAAAATGGCAGGTCTTCTGACTTACTTCCATCCCGAAAGCCTTCCCGGCGAGGCTGTCTCTCCGCCAGTGGCAAAAGGTGTTATCGGGATGTTACTGAAGTTTTACAGCAGCGTGGACTGTCCGGGATTTCCACCCGGTTCCCTTTTAATCTGTCTCCATGAACAGGAGTTTTACAGAACCTATTTCGATCGCAAAAGTAATAAGAAGTTTGCAACTTTGCACTATTTTCAGCACATTTGCACCCCAAATAAAAACAAGAATAAAATGACTTACCCGATCAGTTTCGTATCATTAGGTCCCGGCGAACCGGAACTTATCACAGTGAAAGGTCTCCGACAACTTCAGAAAGCAGATATTATCTACTGCCCCGCCACCCGTAACAGGCAAGGTGAAATCCTCTCACGTGCCGCCGATATCATACGTGCACTGGAAATAAACGAAACTGCCATCCGCTGCTTCATGCTCCCCATGAGCAAAGACCGCACGGAAGCCTGGAAAGCCTACGACGCCCTTTACAACGAAGCCGCTGCAAACTATGCGGAAGGCAGACAGATCGTTATCGTAGCCGAAGGCGATGCCGGCTTCTATTCTTCCATCCAGTATATATATGACAAGTTTATAGAGACGGGAATCGACGTTCAGCGTATTGCCGGAATCCCCGCCTTCATCGCTGCCGGAGCACTGGCCGGCTTGCACATTGTCAAACAGGAAGAACAGATCATTGTTATCCCCGGCACTCCTTCCGCAGAAGAATTGTCAGAAAAGATAAATGCCGGATACGTGATCGTCATTATGAAACTGTCGCAATGTGTGGAAGCCGTACATGCATGTATTCGCAAGCATCCGCAGACACAATTCCATTATTTTGAAAATGTAGGGACGGATAAAGAATACTACACCTCCGACCGGCAAATCATCGCAGAGAAATCTTTCCCCTATTTCTCACTGATGATCATACAATAAAAAAAATTACTATCCCAATTATTGTATCGCAAAAACTATACGGATTCTATGATACCGTTCAGACGGTTCATATGGTAGCGGAGCGACTGGACAGATTCCCAGTTCTGATGCCCCGACTTGCACAACTCACGTGCACTCACTAATACTCCTGAAATGTGACTGCTGATCTCTTCAATCTTTTTATTCGTTTCATTATAAAGAGTTTCAGTCTCTTCCGGTGAATAGATAGAAGCAGATTGTGCCAACGATTCAAGTAACTTCATCTGATAGACTCCGGCCCTGGGGATCAAGTTGCTGATGGCATAATGATGAAGATCCTGGATTTCCTTCTGCTTGGTGGTATCCCAATCGACATTATTCATACTCTCCGAAGAACCCATCTTCGAAAACATTCGAATACCCAAACAATCTGCAATTGTTTTAACCCATGATCCTGTCTCTGTTTCTCTTGAAACGACGCCTGTCAAACTAAATCTCATTGTTGCCATAATCAAATCTCCTTAATTACATAAACCGAAGTTTTTAAAATTGTTATTTACTTTCTTTTTATCACTATAAACTTGCTGTTAGTTTCATTTTGTTATTGTGATGTCACAAAATTAGGCAAATTATCATACACCACAACCCTTTATCTATATTTTAAAGTTCTTTAATACAAGAACTGTCGAAATGCACTGTTTTTGTCAACTGAAGATTACAAATATGTTGAAAAACGCGCACTTCACTTAACAAAGAATCATTGCCAGCCTCCTTTTGGTAACTTTTATCAATATAACACTAATTTTACACAGTTATCAGGTATTACAACCTTTCATTCTATCATTTTGTTATTTAATTAAAAATAATATACTTTTGTTGCCTCTTTAAACTTACATAAGCACATGAAATCGGATATAGAAATTGCAAGAGAAGTCTCCCTTCGCAAAATAAAGGAAGTTGCCACGGGTTTGGGTATTCCGCGCGAAGAAGTACAAAACTATGGTCGGTATATCGCCAAAGTGCCCCTTCACCTGATCGATGAAGAGAAAATCAAAGAACATAACCTGATCCTGGTAACGGCCATCACGCCTACCAAAGCAGGTATCGGTAAGACAACCGTATCTATCGGTCTGGCCCTGGGCCTGAACAAGATAGGCAAAAAAGCAGTCGCCGCCCTGCGTGAACCCTCGCTGGGTCCGTGTTTCGGTATGAAGGGCGGAGCAGCCGGAGGCGGATACGCACAGGTACTGCCGATGGAAAACATCAACTTGCATTTCACCGGCGATTTCCACGCGGTTACATCTGCCCACAACATGATCACGGCGTTGCTGGATAATTATATCTATCAGACACGCAACACCTGCGAAGGGCTGAAAGAGATCAAATGGAAACGCGTGCTCGACGTAAACGACCGTAGCCTGCGCAATATCGTATCCGGCCTGGGAGGCTCGGCAAACGGTGTTCCGACAGAGACAGGATTCGACATCACGCCGGCTTCCGAAATGATGGCTATCCTTTGTCTGGCTACCGATCTGGAAGACTTGAAACGCCGCATCGGTAATATCCTGCTGGGATATACAAACGACGATCAGCCGTTTACAGTCAACGACCTGGGTGTTGCCGGAGCGATCACCGTACTGCTGAAAGACGCCCTTCTGCCTAACCTGGTGCAGACAACAGAAAATACGCCTGCTTTCGTGCACGGCGGCCCGTTCGCCAACATCGCCCACGGCTGTAACTCGATCATTGCGACAAAGATGGCGCTTACCTACGGCGATTATGTGATCACGGAGGCTGGTTTCGGTGCCGACCTGGGTGCTGAAAAGTTCTTCGACATCAAATGCCGCAAAGCCGGCCTGAAACCGAAACTGACGGTTATCGTTGCTACCGCACAGAGCTTGAAGCTGCATGGCGGCGTTCCCGAATCACAGATCAAGGAACAGAACATCGAAGGTCTGCGCAACGGCTTTGCCAACCTCGACAAGCATGTGGCCAATATGAAACGTTTCGGTCAGGAAGTGATCGTTACCTTCAACCGGTATGCTACCGATACGGACGAAGAAATCGCCCTGGTTGCCGAACATTGCAAAGAGCTGGGTGTAGGCTTCGCCATGAACAGCGTATTCGCCGAAGGCGGTGAAGGTGGCGTGGAACTGGCCAAGCTGGTAGTAGATACGATCGAAAACAAGCCGTCAGGCGAGTTGAAGCTGATCTACGAAGATACAGACAATGTACGCGACAAGATCAAAAAGGTATCCGAAGAAATCTACGGTGCGGCCTCGGTCACTTATACGACATTGGCGGACAAAAAGATCAAACAGATCGAAAGCCTGGGTATCTCCCACTACCCGATCTGTATCGCCAAGACTCAATACTCATTCTCTTCCGACCCGAAGGCTTACGGCGTTGCCAAAGACTTCGAACTGAAAGTGCGCGATATCATCATCAACAACGGCGCCGAAATGATCGTTGTCATCATGGGTGAGATCATGCGTATGCCGGGACTCCCGAAAGACCCGCAGGCAAAACGGATCGACATAGTGAACGGGCTGATCGAAGGACTTAGTTAATTGAAAATTGAAAATTAGATAAGAAGGATTTGTTTATAGTAACAGGGGTAACCTTTCCCCTCTTGAGAGGGGGCAGGGGGTGTGTTATAGTTCTGCCTTATAACTGGCGTTAACACACCCCTTATCCCCTCTCAAGAGGGGAATTGGTTACAACCGGATACTATAAATAAATATTCATATCTGATCAATCATGATTCAACGCGTCGATCATTTATTTCTGTTGAAAAATTTATTGAAGAATACTATCTGATAGTCAATGGAATTGCGCCAATAGTCGCCATTATGCGCACCCGGGCGGACAATGAAGTCGTGGTCGATCTTGTATTTCAGCAGCTTTTCATGGAAATTGTTATTTACTTCAAAGAAGAAATCACTGTAACCGCAATCAAAGATCAAAGCTAAATCACCGTTCTTTAGATGTTCAACCAGGTTGATGACCGTATGTTTCTCCCATACTTCTTGATTTTCACTTTCTTTGCCCAGCCATTCACTCATATTCCAGTTATTGGGGAAAGGACGGATATCGACACCGCCGCTTGTGCTTCCGGCTGCACCGAAAATATCCTTATGACGGAACGAGAGCCACATGGCACCATGGCCTCCCATGCTCAGACCGGTGATGGCGCGTGCCGTGCGGTCTTTTATTGTCGGGTAGTTGGCGTCGATATAATTGACCAGCTCCTTAGCGACAAAAGTTTCATAGCGGTAAGAAGGATTGACCGGACTGTCCCAATACCAGCTGTTCTTGCCATCCGGACACACAAATATGATTCCATATTGGTCAGCGATTTCGGGTAAATTTGGTTTCAGACCGATCCAGGTTTTGGCATTTCCTCCATGCCCGTGCAGTAAATAAATGACCGGAGCCGTTGTCCTTCCACTTCCCGGCAGGACGATAACGGTCTGAATCTCTTTATTCATCGCGTCACTGCGTACATGAATCGTATCGACAACCGCCGCCTGAACGGACAAGGCGAAAAAAGCGACCAGAGACAAAAAAAATATCTTTGCTTTCATAATCTTGTATAGAATTTATTAGTTGAAAGCAAAGATATTTATTTTTTGGTTAGAAGACTTCTTTCCAGTGCTTCAGATTTGTATCGATCGTATCCATTACTTCTTTTGAGCGGCCTTCCATCAGCAGTTTATACATGGTCTGCGCAAATCCGAGCATTTGGGTGAACTCGATCTTCGGAGGCATCGCCAGGGCATTCGGATCGGTCATGATATTGACCAGGACGGGACCGTCGGAGGCAAAGGCCTTTGTCAGCGTCGGCAGCACATCATCCGGATTGCTGACATTGTATCCCGCCATTCCCATCGAGAGGGCAACGCGGGCAAAGTCGGGATTTAGCATCGTTGTCTGCCAGTCCGGTAGTCCGGCGACTTCCATTTCCAGTTTGACCATTCCCAACGAACGGTTGTTGAAGACGATCAGCTTGACCGGCAGTTTATATTGCACGATCGTCGCCAGGTCGCCCAACATCATCGAAAGACCGCCATCGCCACAGAGAGCAACCGCCTGACGGCCGGGATAAGCCAGTGCCGCCCCTATGGCCTGCGGCATGGCATTCGCCATCGAACCGTGGTTGAACGATCCCAGCATCTTCCGTTTTCCGGTTGCTTGCAGGTAACGGGCGCCCCATACGCAGGTCATGCCCGTATCGACCGTAAAGACGGCATCTTTTGAGGCCAGTTCGTCGATCAGGGAAATGACATATTCCGGATGGATCTTTTCATCTTTGCCTTTTACTTCAGCGGCCGAGCGTAGGTTTCGCTTCACCTTGTCGTAATGGGCCAGTTGTTCACGCAGGAAGCTGTCATTCGTTTTCTGACGGACCAAAGGGAGCAGTTCCTGTAAGGTATCTTTCACATCGCCGCAGAGTCCCATCTTTATTTTGGCACGACGCCCCAGACGGTTTGCTTTGATATCGACCTGCACGATTGTATTGTTTTGCGGCATAAAGGCTTCGTAAGGGAAATCCGTACCCAACAACAATAAGACTTCCGCTTCGTGCATGCTGTAATAGCCGGAGGGCATTCCCAGCAGGCCGGTCATACCCACTTCGTTCGGGTTATCGTACTGGATTTCCATTTTACTTTTGAAAGAATATGCCACCGGGGCATTCAGGCGTAGGGATAATTCGACCAGTTCCTTATGGGCGTCTTTCGCTCCTATTCCACAGAAAATGGTTACTTTTTCCGCTTTGTTCAGCAGGTCGGCCAATGCGTCGATCTCTTCTGCCGAGGGGCAGACGCGCTGTTTGGTTGGGAAAGGCTGCTGGGATGATTCGCCCGACGTTGCAGTCTTCGAAGTCAGGTCGCCGGGCAGACCGATCACTCCTACTCCGCGAAAAGAAAGGGCGGCCTGTATAGCTCCCTGCAACATGCGGGGGAACTGTTCGGGCGTTGTTGCGACCTGGTTGTAATAACTGCAATCTTCAAATAATTTGATTGTATTGGTTTCTTGAAAATATTCCGTTCCGAACTCGTGGGTCGGCAATGTGGATGCGATGGCCAGCACCGGAGCTCCCGAACGTTGGGCGTCATATAACCCGTTGATCAGGTGGACATGCCCAGGGCCGCTGCTTCCCGCACAGCAGGCCAGTTCGCCGTTCAATTGCGCTTCGGCGGCGGCGGCAAAAGCGCCTGTTTCTTCGTGGCGGACGTGGATCCATTTGATCTTTCCGCTTTTACGCACTGCTTCGTTTACCTCATTCAAGCTGTCTCCCGTGACAGCATAGATACGTTTTACGTCTGCCTTTTCAAGCGTGTCGACTAATTGTTCCGCTACATTCTTTGCCATAATTATATGTACTTTTTCTTTTATGTTTTGTTTATAAAAGAACTATGGTAGAATGCAAAATGTTTTGAAAACAGGGCATAATAAACATCGACAGATTTTATAAGTGTATCCCAGTCCTTTTTTGATATAAAATCGTTACCTTTGCGGCGATTGTTTAGGGAAATAGTTATGGGAACTTCAAAAGAAATGACCTCCGGCGCTGCATTACCGTTGATCTTCAACTTTGCGATGCCGGTACTTTTAGCCAATTTACTCCAACAGACCTACTCTTTGATCGATGCGGCTATTGTTGGCAAGTTTTTAGGGATCGATGCTTTCTCGGCTGTCGGTGCCAGTACTTCCGTCATTTTTCTTATCATCGGGTTTTGCAACGGGTGTTGTGCGGGATTCGGCATACCGGTAGCGCAGAAGTTCGGAGCCAGGGATTACAGCACGATGAGGCGGTATGTTTCTATCAGCCTGCAACTGGCGGCTGTCATGTCGGTTATTATTGCGGTCGTTACAAGTCTCTATTGCCGGGATATTTTAAGGATCATGCAGACGCCGGAGAATATATTCAGGGATGCTTATTTCTATTTGCTGGTTACTTTTATCGGCGTTCCGTGTACATTTTTCTATAATCTGCTTTCCAGCGTCATCCGTGCACTGGGCGATAGCAAGACTCCATTCTGGTTCCTGCTTTTTTCAACGATACTCAATGTGATTCTCGACTTGGTTTGCATCCTGGTATTTAAATGGGGAGTTGCCGGGGCAGCCATTGCAACGCTTCTTTCACAAGGTATATCGGCCGTTCTCTGCTACATTTATATGTATCGCCGCTTTGAAATATTAAGGAGCACGCGGGAAGAACGGAAGTTTCGGTCCAACCTGGCAGGGAATCTGATGTGGATTGGTGTGCCGATGGGACTTCAGTTTTCCATCACGGCAATCGGCAGCATTATGTTGCAGAGTGCTAATAACGCACTGGGATCGGCCTGCATTGCTGCGTTTGCTTCGGCTGTGCGCATCAAATCGTTCTTTATCTGCCCGTTCGAAAGCCTGGGGATTGCCATGGCCACTTATACCGGACAGAATTACGGAGCCGGAAAGCCGGAACGTATCTGGCTGGGTATTAAGGCAAGCGGATTGATGATGATTGTCTATGCCGCATTTTCTTTCCTTATACTGATGCTGGCATCACGCGAACTGACGCTGATCTTTGTCGATCCTTCCGAGACGGAAATCATAAATGATGCCGTTCAGTTCCTGCATATCTCCTGCTCATTCTTTCCGATTCTGGGGATTCTGTGTATCCTGCGTTATACAATCCAGGGAGCCGGATTTACGAATCTGGCCATGCTGTCTGGCGTATCCGAGATGATTGCCCGTACGCTGGTCAGTATTTATGCGGTACCTGCTTTTGGATTTATGGCCGTTTGCTTCGGCGATGCGACTGCCTGGATGGCTGCGGATTTATTTCTGATTCCAGCCTTCATCTATGTATATAAGAAAATAAAAAAGGTAAAAAGATAAAACTCGCAGTACGGACTGCGGAGAGAGCGGGTTTTGAACCTACAACTCTAACCGCTTATATTTCAGCTACTTTGCTTTCAAAATTTCAAATAGGTAACGAAACAGTAACGATTTTTAATCGTTAAGCCTGTCCGACTTTGACCGCTGTTTGTCTGCCTAACTTTTGGGTTCAAAGATACGGCTTTCTTTTGAAATATGCAAATCATTGAAAATAAATATTCTGCGGTTAGTGCAAGGTGCAAGTATATATAAATATATACTTGCACCTTGCACTAAGATTTTGGCTTAAATCTCTCCTAATGCACCTGTCAAATCCTGTATATCAGAAAAACCATTTTCGTCAAGATATGAATTGATGCCGTTTATTACTTTTAGGCTTATAGTCGGGTCTATAAAATTATATGTCCCTATTTGAATAGCGGTAGCACCAGCAAGGAAAAATTCTATTGCATCTTGCCATGACGATATTCCACCTAAACCTATAATCGGAACTTTAACAGCCTTATATGTTTGCCAAACCATTCGTAATGCAACAGGTTTGATGCAAGAGCCGGACAACCCACCAGTTACAGTAGATAAGATAGGTTTACGAGAATTTATGTCAATAGCCATCCCCATAATTGTATTTATCATAGAAATAGCGTCTGCCCCTGCATCTTCTACTGCTTTAGCAATATCTGCAATATTTGTTACATTTGGGGATAGCTTAACAATCAACGGCTTATTGTAAACCTGTCTGACTGCATTAACAACGGATGCTGCACCTTTAGTTGTTACTCCAAACTCCATACCTCCATGTTTTACATTCGGACAACTTATATTTAACTCTATTGCCGGAATTTTATCTAATGTGGCTACTGTTTCGGCACATTTTACATAAGATTCGATGGTCGTTCCTCCAACATTTACAATCATATTTGTATCTATGTCTTTTATTGTTGGATATATATTATTCACAAAATAATCTACACCTTTATTTTGAAGCCCAACTGCATTCAACATTCCTGATGGAGTTTCCGCCATTCGAGGGTACGGATTACCCTCTTGCGCATACAGTGTTGTTCCTTTTACAAATATTCCTCCTAATAAAGACACATCAAAGAAATCTGAAAACTCTGTTCCATATCCAAAAGTTCCCGATGCAACTGTTACAGGATTTTTAAAATCAATACCACTTATTTTTGTTTCTAATTTTGCCATTATAACGATTTTATGCGTTTACGATAATCTCTTAAATCCTCTTCCCTAAAATTATTTTTAATGGACTGTATTTCTTTTAATATCCGTTCTCTTTCTTTGGGTAGAACTCCAATAAAAGGTATGGGATTAGATACAGTGTTTGCTAAAAGATGAACACAATTAGATGGTTGGAATCGTTCAATGAACATTTCCATTTCTTCTATCCGTTCATATTCCGATGCTTCAATAAATGTCCCCATTCCTATTTCCTCATAAAGAACTGTATCAGGAAATACGGTTAAAGAAAGTACATTGATAATATACGGATGCAACAAACTAAAGGTATCAGCCGTATTAATAGCATTGCGTTCCCCTTGCCCCTTTCCTGCAAGCCCAATCAAATACGTGAAATTATATTCAATGCCAGCATTCTCTAATTTTCGACATTGTTCAACAATATCCATAACAGAATACCCTTTATTCATTTGTGACAGCGTAATATTATCTCCACTTTCTGTCCCGATAGAAATCCGGTCATATCCTAATTGACGTAATTCCATCAATTGCTCTATTGTCTTTTGTTTTATATCGCTAATTCGAGCGAAACAGCCGATATTTTGCACTTCCGGAAGATATATCTTTATTAAAGTGGCAAGTATTTTCAGTTTTTCAAAGCTAAGTACAAACGGATTTGCACCAGTTAAAAATACTCTTCGTGCTTTTGGTTGATATAGCTGGGCTATTTCTAAATTCCTTTCAACTTCTTCACGGGAAGCAACTCTAAACTGCGTATCTTTATACAAACTACAGAATTTACACCTATGATGTGAACATCCTATAGTGGCTTGAAGCAATAGTGAATTTGCTTCGTAAGGCGGTCTCCAAACAGAACCAGTAAATTGCATTCTTTTTAATTCCATTGATTTATCCATTTTACAATCACACCAAATTTTGTATTTCCAATATATTTAGTTACTTTTGCGAAAACAAAGATATAAAGTTACTTAGTATAAAAAAAGAACTTACATAAAGGTAAAATGCTTACCACAAGGTAACTCTTGTTGATTGACAATTATTTAAAGATAAAAAAATATGGAAGAAAATCATTATAGAGAAGCGGTATGTCCAGCGTGTGGCATTATAGACCGTTTTGGTGATAAATGGTCTTTAAGAATACTGGTCTTATTGCAAAAAAATGGGACAATGCGTTTTAATGAATTAATGCGCAATGTTCCTAACATATCTCAAAAGATGCTGACTACAGCATTGAAAAAATTAGAAGCGGATATGTTGGTAAATCGTAAGTTATACCCCGAAATACCTCCCAAAGTAGAGTATAGCCTTACACCACTTGGCGAAAGTCTTATGTTGCCTTTAGATGGGATTATCCAATGGGCATTGGAACATTCCGATGAAATCTTGAAACATCGTAATAAAATGGAATCAATTAAGAAAAAGCAGGATGATTAACTATCCTGCTTTTTCTTATAGTTGTAGGTCGCAAATATTGCGTCCTTATTCGATTGACATTTTACTAACTGCCAATAAGAACCAAATGTTTCTCCGATAAAGCCTATTCCTTTTCCTACAAAAACCGGAATATGGCAAATAGTTATTTCATCCAATAATTCTAATTGAATTAATTCCGTTAATAATTTAGCACTTCCTATAACTAATATTTCATGGTGCTGCTTCAATCCTCTTATAGCATCCAATGGCTTTTCAGTAAGAAATGAAATATTGCTATTGGGAAGTATATTATAATCGGAATGTGAAACGACATAAATAGGCTTTGTTTTATAAACTTGCCCATCTAAATGCTCAAAAAGATAATTGTATGTATTAGCGCCGACTAATAAGCAAGAAGCATTTTCAAATAAACTTTTAGGTATCGCCCTTACGCTTTGTGGAATCCAATCCAATTCTCCATCGACAGACGCAATAAAACCGTCAAGAGATAGTGCTATAAATGATTTTATCTGCCCCATAAATATTGGTTTTAACAGTTAATAATCTTTGATAACTGCCCGCCAATACCCCCAAAAAAGAAGCGTGGCTCTTACACTGCTTCAATGCGAGGTACTGGCAATACCCAAACGAGGAACAGGCAAGACCACGCTATGATAAAACATAGCATATCCTGCGCTGAATATCCCCTCGTTTTGAAAAGTGCCAGTTTTCGCATTGGGACGTTCGGCGAACGTATATGTTATATATAAAGACGAAATCACAGCCGAAGCTGTTCACTCGCCATTATTTTCTTATGTTACTTTTGCAAAAGTAGTAAAAATCACTGGAATAACCTTGCAAATAATAGAAATCCTGCCGTGTTATCACAACATGGCAGGACACAAGCATATGAACCACACAAGTTTCGTCCATACGCTTATGGGTTGTTATGTTCTATTGAAGATTGTATGAACCGATAACAAAGAAACTTTGGTTTGCCGTGTCTTTGGTGATGATGTCCCTTTCCCGCATGAAGCGGATATAGCTCTTTGCGGTGCGCTCCTTGATGTCCAATACCTGCTGCAACTGCTCGCAAAGGTCTATGTAGGTGATGCGTGTCTGCCGCCCGAAGATGTCACGTGCGACATTCACCAGTTCCCTTTCCTTGCGCTTCTCCTTTTCCTCACGGGGTTTCTCGCCCTTGTACACGTGCATCCCCGCTTCCTTGTCCCATGCAAAGAGCATCAAAGGAACGTCCAACGGGCTTCCGTCCCTTACTTTCAAGGCTTTCACGACCGACTGGGCGGGTTCTTCGTCTTTCTCTATCGAAAGGATTGTAGCCGCCTTACGCTGCAACTCACTACCCAAATGTCCCCGCAGTTTCAATCCGTTGGGGACGAAGTGCAGCACGCACAGAATACACGTGTTGTAGATACCCGCCAGCCGATAAAGTTCATCTATCACCGCCACGCTTTCCGCTTCATCGTTGGCACTCTTAACAAGGTCGGCGATGCCGTCAATGACGACCAACTGGATGCCGCCGTACTGGTAGTAGAACTTATCCATGCTCTGCACAATGGCGTTCAGGCGTTCCTTGCGTGACATACCCGTCAGGCAGAACGCTTTCAGTTCATCGGGTTTGTCCGGCTGTTTGGCACGTGCCAGCAGGTTGCTTACATTCTTGAACAGTTGCACTTCCGACTGTTCGGTGTCATAGAGCAAGACCGCCTTGTGCCTGCCGTTGGCGGTTATCTGTATGCCCAGCGTATCTATGTCCGCACCAGCCGGGCAGATGCAGCCCGCCACGATTGCGGCTACATAATTGCTCTTTCCCGTTCCCTCGCCCCCGGTGATGCCGAACAGGTTGCCTTGTGTCCCCAGCGGAACGTCACCCGCCGAAATAATCTCTTGCGCTTTGGCGGGCGGGTTGTTGAAATCTATTTCGCATGATTTAAGCATAATCAATGTGTCGCTATACAGGTTGTCTAAAAATTCGATAAACAGTTTCAGGAAATCTTCACGGGTGTTCCCGGCTTTGAAGTAGTCGGATATGTCCTTTTCCTCTTTCGTTCCCGGAAGCGGGAGCAGCAGGCGTTTCACGCCAAATTCTTCCAATAGTTTTTCCTGCTTGCATGAACTTTCCCTGCCCGTCTTGTCCATGTCAAAGAGCAGGACGATGTGCTTGAACCGGAATGTCAGCCGATAAACCAGCGTGGGCGGTATTGTCACCGTTTCGCTGTTGAAGCAGATAGCGTGAAAACCGTGCGCCGCCAGCGAAAGCACGTCTTTCTCGCCGCCCGTGATGAATAGCGTGTCGCCTTTGGCTGGCAGTTGTTCCAGCCCGAAACAGTAGTTCTCACCGAAGCTGCCGCCGTAGAGGAAGCGGGGCGTGGAGAACGGGCGGTACAGCTTGATGTGCTGTTTGCCCT
>ERZ827168.571-NODE-571-length-58779-cov-8.054254_pt1 | contig 58779 bp, 63 predicted proteins | sample MGYA00519868_ERZ827168 | MGnify/ENA primary metagenome ERZ827168 (study PRJEB31778, sample SAMEA3449271) | human gut metagenome | biome: human gut; feature: human-associated habitat; material: faeces | place: United Kingdom | collected 2010/2012 ... | reverse complement strand
GATTATCAATAGCTTGATATCTTTTTTGAACTTCATTGATATAGTTATTAATACTTCTAAGTAAAAATGACACCACATGAAACTAATCAACAATGCACCTTGCCTTATTGAAATACTTATTTGGCAAGTTAAGATAAGGCCCATACATATCAGTGATTATTATTTCTGTTTTAAGTCTTTCTTCTCTTGATATAGCTAAGAAATAATCTTCCATAGTTTGACCGTTTCTATTTGGAAGAATATCTACAATACCACCAGTTTCAAAATCAATTAACACAAGACAGTATCTATTAGACTTATTAAACTCAAGATATACTTCATCAATTGATAATATTCTTGGCATAGGTAATCTTTTAAAGTCTAGATAAGTTAAAACATAAGTATGAACAAGGGTATCTGATATATGAAATTGTTCAGCTACAGAAACAGCAGTTCTATTTAAGTCTTTTAAAGCCTCTAAAACCATGAAAGGAGTTAAATTAGATAATTGTTTACCTTTATCAAAGAATGAGAAGTTATCCACTATATATCCATCACATTCGTCGTTTTGACATTCCCATCTTCTTACAGATACTACAAGAACTAACTTATAACCATCCTGAAATATTGGATGTCTTATACTTCTTTTCCTTATCCCTTTAGAATGCATTCTATAATTACAATTAGGACAAAACATAGGTGTTAGGATCTTCCTAATATAAACGTACTTAGTATCGCCGATAATTTCGATATTAGTAACTTCAATATCGTTATCAGGCAAACATAAAAAATTTATGATATTATTCATTTGTCTTCCTTTCTTCTTTATCATTGTGCCGAACACATTAATGATAACCGAAAGGAAAAACGTTGGAGATTCAGTTATTACAAACTGTTATTTCCAACGTTATTTTTTAATTATTAGACCCCCAAGTTTGTCCCCCAGTTTAAACCCCCAAGTTACAAACCCCCAGAAAATTTGATTAGCCTATTTTATAAAACTCTTGTAAAATGAAATAATTGAAAATAAATTCTAAAAATCATAAATAAATATGGAAATCAATTCCAAATATTATTATAATGTAGGTGAAAAAGGAAGCGGTTACATATGAAAGAATACAGTGAACAAAAAAGAGATATTTTTAAAAAAATTAAAGGAGGACTAATAGTATCGTGCCAAGCTAGAAAGGGTTGGCCAATGTATGGCTCAAATATAATGGCTGCTTTTGCGAAAGCTGCAGAAGAAGGTGGTGCAGTAGGAATTAGAGCAACTGGCAAAGATGATATTAGTGCGATTAAAAAACATGTCAATTTACCAATTATAGGAATTAATAAACGTTTTAGCGACTATCCAGTATATATCACGCCAACATATGAAAGTGCGAAAGAAATTTTAGATATAGGAATTGATATCATTGCTCTAGATTGTACAGAACGTTTGAGGCCTAATGATGAACATTATGTTGACATAATTAATGAAATTAAAAAGAATTATCCTAATATCTTAATTATGGCGGAAGTATCAAATATTGAAGAAGCAAAAAAAGTTATATTTTCTTGTGATATTGATCTTATTTCTACAACATTATCGGGTTACACCGAAGAATCTAAACCAACAGTTAGCGTGGATATTGAACTGATAAAAAATATCAAAAAAATAAGCGATATTCCAATTATAGCAGAAGGAAAGGTCAATGATGCTAAAGACGCAATAAACGCGATTATGGCAGGGGCGTATGCTGTGGTGATTGGAACTTCAATAACAAGGCCAGAAATTATAACATCTAGAATTGTTAAGAATATTAAGAGGTATGGAAATGAAAGCTAAGGAATGGGATATAAGTGAAGCGGTTTCATATTTAGAATTCGCGATAGGAAATGATGAAATACCAGGAGCGACACTTGGGGTAATAACTAAAGATGATTATGTTTATGTGCCAATCGGAAGAGCGGGAACTATTGATGGAAAGGTCATAGAACTAGATAATAGAAAAATGTATGATTTGGCGAGCTGTACAAAGGTTGTGTCAACTACAACAATAATATTAAAGTGTATAGAAAAAGGGATGTTGTCACTAAAAACACCTGTTAGAGAGATATTGAAAGATTTTCCATATTCGAATATAAATGTAGAACATCTTTTGACTCATACATCTGGAATAATTTCAGATGATAAAAATTATAGGAAATTGATGAACAAAGATTCAATTAAAAGTTTTATATACTCAAAACAATTATCATTTATTCCTGGTGAAAAGGTTGAATATTCTGATTTCGGTTATATCATACTTGGTTTTATTATTGAAGAGTTAGTTGGAGAATTAGATAAAATAGCTAAGGAATGGATTTTTGATCCTTTAAATATGCGTGATACTCACTATCAACCGCTTAAATATGTATCTAAAGATAGATGCGTACCCACCGAGTATACGGGAGAACGTGGAATGATCAGGGGTGTTGTACATGATGGAAAAGCTTTCCGTTTAAATGGTTTAAGTGGTAATGCTGGGTTATTTTCTACAATTGAAGACTTGTGTCATTTCTCTTTGATGATGCTTAATGATGGAGTATATAAAAATGAAAGAATTTTATCGGTATCATCTATCAATAATTTAAAAAAATGTTATACAGAAAAGTTGAATTTAAGAAGAACACTTGGCTGGTTTATGAATGAGGGAAGTGCTCCAATGGGAGATTATTATAGTGATACCTGTTTATTTCACACAGGGTTTACTGGAACTTCGATTTATATTGATTATAAAAGAGAAGTGTCAATCATTTTATTAACCAATCGAGTGCATCCAACAAGAGAAAATACAAACATAACTCATATACGCAACATAACTCATAATTTGTTGTTAAAAAAATATGACGAAGGAAAGGAGGGGTAAGGATGCCAATAATTTTAGCGAGAGTAGATGAAAGACTAATCCACGGGCAAGTTGCATTAGCATGGCTAAAGAAATATCCAATAGACATGGTTATTGTTATTGATGATGAAAGTGCTAAAGATCAATTAAAAACAATGCTTTTAAAAATGGCTGTTTCTGGTACAGTAAAATGCGAAGTTGTATCTTTAGAGAACGCTAAGGATTTGATTGAAAAAAATAACGACAAGAGAATATTTCTTTGTTCAAAAAGTCCAATTATATATGGAGAACTAATTAAACAAGGCGTTAAGATTGAAGATATTAATATTGGTGGCATTTATGCAAAGGATGGAAGAAAACAATACTATAATACTGTTTTCTTAACCGATGAAGAATTGATGTCAATCATTGAATTAGAGAATTATGAGACTAAAGTTGAGTACAGAATGGTGCCAAACGATAATGAAGTTGACATCATAAAAGAATTAAAAATTAAGAGGTAAATTATGGAACTTAGTATTATTCAAACTCTACTTCTAAGTTTGTTCATATCTTTTATGGCAGTAGAAACTTATTGGTGGGGTGGAGCAATTTATATTGCTAGACCTGTCTTTGCTGGACCATTAATTGGTTTGATTATGGGAGATTTAAAAACCGGTTTATTAGTGGGCGGAAGCGTTGAGATGATGTTTTTGGGTGGACTTGCGATGGGCGCGTATTCACCTCCAAATGCATATATTGGTGGTATGGTTGGTACAGCAATGGCTATTCTTTCTGGAGGAAATATGGAAGTTGGTATTGCACTTGCATATCCAATTGGCGTTTTGGTTCAAATGTTAAATTATTTGGTTACACAAATTAATATTATATGGGTAACAAAAGCAGAAAAAGCCGTTGAACAAGATAAGAGAAAAGAATTTGAATTCTATCATTACATGTCTATCATTACTCGTATGTTAATTCAATTTTTCTTGCCAACATTTATTGCTTTATTGATAGGATCAACATCTTTAGAATCATTCTATAATAATATACCATTATGGGTTAATGGTGGTTTAAAGGTAGCTGCTGGTATTTTGCCGGCAATTGGTATGGCTAGTATAATATCCACATTAGGAATTAGAAAAGGTTGGCCTTATTTCCTAGTTGGCTTTGTCCTTGCAACATATTTAGGTATGGATATTATGTCTATTGCGTTACTATCGTTAGGTCTTGCAGTGATTATTATAATGCAAAATAAAGAAGGTGTTGGAGATTTAAGATTTGATAAAAATGATGCAAATAAAGGATGTCTAACTAACAAAGAATTTAAAAAAGTATTCTTTAGATCATTTACATCAATGGGAAGCTTTAATTATAAGGGATATAATAATATTGGTTATGTATATTCAATTGAACCTGCATTAAGAAAAATTTATGAAGGAAATGAAAATGGATACCATGAAGCGATGGTACGAAATTGCGAATTCTTTAATTGTCATCCTTATTTCTCAAATTTAATAATGGGAGCTTCTTTAGCGCTTGAAGAAGAAAATGCAAAAAATCATGACGATAATGGTGGAGTAGCTATTACTTCAACAAAAGCAGCTTTAATGGGTCCTTTGGCAGGTATAGGAGATTCAGTATTTCAAGGAACATATAGAACTATATTCTCTGCTATTGGAGCAAGTTTGACAATTCAAGGAAATATTGCTGGACCATTTATATATCTAATTCCGCAATTAATTTTAGCTTATGGAACACGTTGGTTCTTTTTGAAATATGCTTATGAGTATGGTGTTACATTAGTAGCAAAATTACAATCATCTAACTTATTTGATAGGTTTGTTGAAGGTGCAAATATTGTTGGTATGATGGTTATTGCCGCGATGACATCTAGTTTTGTATCGATTAATTTAACACCAGTTTGGGAATTTGGTTCAAAAACAGTATCATTACAAGGTGTATTTGATGCGATTTTACCGAATTTATTACCGTTATTGTGTGTATTGTTCTTCTATAAACTAATGACAAAGAATAAGAAAGGCATATATATTTGTCTTATTCTAGCATTTGTGGTTGGGTTTGTTGGAGCGTACTTTGGATTTATGTAATGGTTTTGGGTGATGCAAAAGCATCACCCTTAAAAACAGGAGGGTGTATTTATTTATGAGAACAAGGATTAACGCTGTTTATGATAATTTGTCAAAAACCGATAAAAGAATTGCAAAGTTTTTAATGGATAATGAAAACGAAGTTCTTTTATCCACAATTCAACAAACAGCAGAATCGATTGGGGTTTCACCATCATCCGTTTCTCGCTTTGTGAACAAAGTATTTGGAAAATCATATGCTGATTTTAAAATAGAATTAGCAAAAAATATAGAGAATAATGAATTAAAAAAAGCATCGGACATAATGGGGTGGGCTACAAAATACGAAGAAATGCCAACTAAAATAGTTTATAACATAGATAAAATATGCCAAAAAGTAATATCTTACAACGGAATTGAGAAGTTTGAAGAAATAGTTGAAAAAATTTATGAAGCTAATACTGTTTATATTTATGGTGTAGGTAACTCTGGAATCGTAGCTCAAGATCTTTGCCAAAAACTATTAAAATTAAAAAAGAAAACTATCTATTTAATAGATTCAAATTTCGGCCTATTTTCATCAATAATAGCGACTTCAAAAGATCTGGTGATATCAATAAGCGTTAGTGGCAAAACAAAAGAACCAATTATATCTGCAAAAAAAGCAAAAAAATCTGGTGTAAAAGTTGTCGCTATTACTAGCGATCCACTAAGTGAACTAGCCAAAATAGCTGATTATCCAATCATAATACCTAATGTTGAAAATTCATCTTTTAGAATAGGTGCTATATTTTCTCGTTATGCCATGCTGTTTGCTGTAGATATGTTATTTATTGGTTTATCAAAAAAGACGACCAATAATATTAACGAATATTTAGAGGAATATCATTCATTGTTTAATGAATACAAAAATGGAGTAAAAAATGTGGAATAAATACTGTATATCAGTTTATTTGAATCATGATGATAATTTTAATAATATAGAACAATATTTAAAATTAGCTAGCGAATATGAATGTGATGAAATTTTTACGTCTGCTCATGTTCCTGAAAACAAATTCGAAGAACAATTCAGATTTATAGAAAAATTATCATATTTTGTTCACAAATATAAAATGGAATTAACGGTGGATTTTGGTGGCGTAAGTTTATATAGATTAATTGAATCAAAATCGAACTATTCATCTATGATAATCGATAATATTCGACTTGATTGTGGCTATGATGAACGTGTTATGGAACTAATTGATAAAGAATTAAATGTTAAAAGTTTTGTTCTAAATGCTTCCGTGCTTAATAGTAAAGATATAGATAATTATTATCGTATTATTAAAAAGAACAAATATAAAGTTAAAGCTTGTCATAATTTTTATCCCAGAAAAGAGACTGGTTTAGATTTGGATTTTGTTCTAAGTCAAAACAAAATGTTTCATTCTAAAGGTATTAATGTAATGACCTGTGTAGCAAACAATGATAAACCAAGAGGTCCTTTATTTATGGGACTTCCAACAATTGAAAAACACAGAAATTTAACTTTTGAACAAGCATTACTTGATTGTTTCAATGATGGACTTGCGGATGAAATTCTTATTGGTGACGAATGGCTTAAAGAAGAACAATTCGAAATCTTAAAAAATCTTAAGAAAGATAAGATATTAAAAGTTAATATTAATTTGAATAAAAATATAAGTGATAGAGAAAAAACAATCGTTTTAAATAATTGTCATAGTTTTAGATATGATAGTAATTCTTATATTTTAAGAAGTGAGACATCTAGATCAATGGCTGAATATGCCATAGAAATCGATAAATTAAATACTATTAGTAGAAAAAGGAGCGCAATAACAATAGATAATAAACTATATAAAAGATATAGCGGTGAAATGGAGATTGTTTTGAGGGATTTGCCAATGGATGAAAGGGTAAATGTTGTTGGTTATGTAACGGAGAATGATATTTACAAATTAAATTCATATCGTTATGGATTTAAATATTACTTTGAAGAAGGTGAATAAAATATGGATATAAAATACTTAATACCCAAATTTAAAGATTACAAAGAAATGATTGATTTTGATTATAAATATCTATGCAAATTTAAAAATAAGAAGGAGATGCCAAAATCATATTTAAAAGGATATGAATGGAAAACAACTAAACTATATAGAAAATGTCAGGCTAATAAAGATACTATATGGTTTGGCTATTACAAGTGGCGTTTACATTTAAACGAGTTGAAGACAGGCATTAACTTTGAAGATAATATGAGCATCGGAAAAGGATTGATAATTGGTCATTGGGGTAAAATTGTATTGAATGGAAAAGCAAAATTTGGTAATGAATTTTTCGTTACGCACAATGTTACCATTGGCCGTGATATCAGGGGCAAAAGAAAAGGAACACCGACGTTTGGTGATCGTGTTGTAATTAGAACTAACTCAACTGTGGTAGGTAAAATTAATATAGGGAGTGATGTTTTGATTGCTCCAAATACGTTTGTTAATTTTGATGTACCTGATCACAGCGTTGTTATCGGAAATCCAGCCACAATACATCATCGAGAAAATGCTACTGAGGGCCATTTGCCTATTTTGGATTTAGAAAGCGAGAGAATAAATGGATAATATCAATAAACTTGGAACTGAACAAAGAAATGATAAAACAAAAGATCTTGACATCTTATCAACGATGGATATTCTGAAAATAATGAATGAAGAAGATTTAAATGTAGTGAATGCTGTAAATAAAGCTCTTCCACAAATAGAAAATGTTGTAATTCAAATGATTGAAACATTAAAAAACGGTGGAAGAATAGTGTATGTAGGTGCAGGAACTTCAGGAAGAACTGGAATAATTGATGCCGTTGAATGTGGCCCTACATTCAGTTGTACCAATGAGTTTCTTGGACTGATGGCTGGTGGATATGGTGCAATAGTTAAAGCGGTTGAAGGCGCGGAAGATAAAAAAGAATTATGTGTGGAGGATTTAAAAAATAACAATTTTACTTCAAAAGATTTTTTGATTGGGGTCGCTGCTTCAGGTAGAACTCCTTATGTAATCGGAGGTATCGAATATGCAAAAGAATTAGGTGCTAAAACAGCGTGTGTGTGTTGCAATATCGGCACAATTATAGGAAAAATGGTGGATTTTCCAATAGAAGTTAATGCGGGACCAGAAGTTTTAACTGGATCAACACGTTTAAAATCGGGCACATGTCAAAAAGTAATTATTAACATGTTGTCAACAGCGGCTATGGTTGGCATGGGTAAAGTTTACAAAAATTTAATGGTTGATGTTATGGCAACTAATGAAAAGTTGATTGAGAGGTGCCATCAAATCGTTATGGCGGCAACTGATTGTGATTGGGAAACAGCAGATAAAGCTTTAAAAGCATCTAAAAACAGATGTAAAGAGGCAATTGTTATGATTTTGCTAAATATTGATGTAAACAAAGCAAAAGAAAAACTCGAAAACGCAAATGGTTGGGTTAGAAAAGCAATAGATTCAAAAGATTTTTAATAAGAGACGATTTGTTAATATGTTAATGAAGTATAATCATAAAACCATGGAAGATAGTGTTGTGGATTTATGGAATGAAACATTAATTTATGATGCTATTACAAAAGATAAATTTAGAAAAAACATAATTTTTGATGAAAATTTTGATAACGATTTATGCTGTGTCTATTTAATCGATAATGTAGTGGTTGGTTTTATTTTGGGTATGAAAAGAAAATTTCCTTATCTGGAAAGAGGATTAGAGGAAGATAAAGCATGGATAAGTATTGTTTTTGTCAAAGAAACTTACCAAAGACAAGGTATTGGAACATTGCTTCTTAAAGAAATAGAGAAAAGGCTGAAGGACAAAGGCACAAAAACTATATTTTTAGCAAATTATTCGCCTTCATATTTTTTAGCTGGCTTAGATAAAGAACATTATCCTAGTTCGATTTCGTTTTTTGAAAAAAATAGTTATATCGAAGTTGATAATCGTTATTCGATGGGAAGAAAAATTCATGGTTTTAAAATGTCTAATCATGTTTTAAAACTTAAAAATCAATTTGAAGAAAATGGCTACAAGTTTATAAATTTTGATTATAAATATGCAGTAGATGTTTTAGAATTTTTAAAAAATGAGTTTGGCGGTGGATGGAAGCGAAACGCTTTGCTTGCAATGCAAAATAATACAGCAGAAGACGTTATTTGTATAGTTTTAAATAAGAATGATGAAGTGTGCGGAGTTTCAAATCGAGCGATTGATGGAAATAATAACCGTTTTGGGCCTATAGGTATTTCAAAAAAAGAAAGAAATAATGGTTTAGGAAGTGTTTTGTTGGAGTTTTCAATGTATGAAATGTTTAGGAGAAATATATATTATATGTATTTTATGACTACGGATGAACTGGGCAAGAAATACTATGAAAGATTGGGACTAAAATTGATTAGAACTTATACAACATATAAAAAAGAACTGTAATCCACTTTAAAAAATACATAGTAATTATTAGTATCAATCTTGATAAAATGACATATAAGGAGAAAAAAGATGATTGGAATCGTGTTGATATCACATGGGAAAATGGCTGACGGTATGTTAGATTCGTGCAAACTCTTTTTTGGCGAGGAGATACCACAAATTTTATCAGTGTGTTTACTTCCTGAAAATTCACCTGAAGATTTTGATAAAAAAATTGAATTAGCAATCAGTAAAGTAGATAGTGGGGATGGTGTGTTGATATTATGCGATTTATTAGGAGGAACACCTTGCAATCGATGTGCATGCATATTAAACGATCGTATTCAAGTTATAGCTGGAGTGAATTTATCAATTTTGTTGGAATTTTTAGCCACTAGAGATTCTTTGAAAGATATTAGTGAATTAGATGTTGAAACATTAACTTTTGCAGGCGCTAATGGAGTGGTTAGTTTAAATAAGCTACTTAATATTTAATTTTGGGAAAGTATAAACAAAACAGTTAGGTAATCTTAAACATTTATACTAAAACGAAGAGATTTGATGTTTTATGTCAAATCTTTTTCTTTTCATGTGTTAACATATTACTAGTCCATAAAGAGAGGCGGAGAGACAAGCTCTATGAAACCTCAGCAACCACTAGATATAGATGGTGCTAATGCTTGTATGATGGGTTATGTTTGTTTTGTTGCCCATCAGTCGATGGGTTTTTCTTTTCTCTTTTTGGCTAATAGGAGGAAAAATATGTTTGAAAAAGTAAATCCATGTCATCCTGATAAGGTGGCAGATAGAATTGCAGGTGCTATTGTTGATTTGGCTTATACTAAGCAAGATAATCCAAAGGTTGCGGTTGAAGTATTGATTGGCCATGGTAATTGTCATGTGATTCTGGAGACTTCTTGTGTTTTCACTAAAGCTGAGATTGAAAGTATTGTGGCAAGAATCGCTGGTAATGTAAGATGTGATGTTGTTTGTGTTGCTCAAGATGAGCATCTAGCAGGTAATCAAAAGGGTAAGGTAAGATGTGGCGATAATGGTATCTTCAAGGGTATGCCAGTTACTGCTGAACAAGTTAAGTTGTCTAAGATTGCTAGGGATATATATTCAAGATATCCAAGTGATGGCAAGTATGTATTAAGTGGCGATCGTTTGATTATTTGTCAAAGTAGAGCTAGTAGTGATGAACTTCTTGAATTATATCCAAATAGTGAAGTAAATCCTTTAGGTGAATGGGATGGTGGCTACAATGTTGATAGTGGGGCTACTAATAGAAAATTAGGCAGTGACATGGGTGATGGTGTTACTGGTGGTGGTTTACATGGCAAGGATTTGTCTAAGGCTGATGTGAGTGTTAATATCTATGCACATTTAAAGGCTCAGGAACTAAATAAGCCAGTTACTTTGTGTTGTGCAATTGGTGATGAGACTATTGATGGCAGACCTTATAGTGAGATTGTAGAGATTGCTAGAGATTATATTGATTCTGTTGGTGGCTTTGAAGAGTTCGCTAAGTGGGGTTTAATCTAATAATACTGTATAATATAAGTGGAGGATGAAGATGAAAAAGATTTTAACTACACTTATGGCTATGCTTGCACTATTCACATTAGTTGCATGTTCAAAGGGAAATGATGAAAAGTTTCCAACTGATTTAAATAAGCTTATGGATGCAGTTTATGCAGGGCTAGATGATGAAGTTCCTTCAACTAGAAGAGAAAAGGTTACTGCTGATAATGTAGAGTATTATTTAGGTCTAAGCGAATGCAACTTTGAAGAGGCTTTAGCTAGTGAGCCTGATATGAGTTCAATTGCTCATTCTGTGGTTCTTGTAAAGGCAAAGAGTGCAAGTGATATTGATGCGCTTAAGAAAGAAATTTCTGAGAACTTAAATCCTAATAAATGGATTTGTGTGGGAGTTGAAGAAATCAAAATGGCATCACATGATAACATCTTACTTGTCGTAATGGATGATGAAGTTGGCGATAAGATGATTGAGAATTTTAATAATTTAAGTAAGTAAGGGTCTTCGAAAGAAGCCTTTTCTTTTGGTACAATGACAATATGATATTCTCAAGTGTTAGTTTCTTATTTTATTTCTTTCCTATCGTACTTATACTTTATTTTTTAAGTCCTAGGAAATATCGTAATTTAATATTGTTTATAAGTAGTTTGTTCTTTTATTTTGTAGGAGAGAAACAATATACATTGATTCTATTGTTTTCATGTGTTTTTAATTTTTTTTATGCGAAAAGGATTAAGGATAAAAAGACTTTATGGTTTGGTGTAATAGTCAATTTATCTTTGTTGATATATTTTAAATATACTAATTTCATTGTGAATGATGTATTAGGTTTTAATAATTTAGTAAATATTGTTTTGCCTATTGGTATATCATTCTTTACTTTCCAGGCAATCAGTTATTTGATTGATGTATATAGGGGTGATGTAAAGGCTAGTAAGTCATTTATTAACTTTGGCACTTACTTAACTTTCTTTCCACAACTTATCGCAGGTCCTATCGTAAGATATGAGACTGTTAATGAGGAATTGTTTGATAGAAAAGAAAATGTTGATGATGCGAGTAGGGGCATAACCCGTTTTTGTGTAGGTCTATTTAAGAAGGTAGTAATCGCAGATACTTTAGGAAGTATAGTAAAACTATTAAGTGCTATTAAGGTACGCTCTAGTTTATCTTATTTCTTGGAAATGATTAGTGCTACGATGCAGTTATATTATGATTTTAGTGCCTATAGTGATATGGCTATTGGTATGGCTTTGATATTTGGCTTTCATTTCTTAGAGAATTTTAATTATCCATTAGTAGCTACATCAGTTAAAGATTTCTGGCGTAGATGGCATATTTCTTTGTCGTCTTTCTTAAAAGATTATATTTATATTCCCTTAGGTGGTAGTAGATGTTCTAATTCAAGATATATCTTTAATTTGTTTGTAGTATGGTTTTTAACCGGTTTCTGGCATGGTGGGGACTATAACTTTATTCTTTGGGGCTTATATTTTGGCTTAGTTTTAATAATTGAAAAGTTTGTGTTCAAGGGTTTCTTTGATAGACATAAGATAATTGGTTTTGTGTATACAACTTTGATTGTGAATATATCTTTTGTGATTTTTAATCATTCTAATCTTTTGGATATTAAAAATTTCATAGTTGGATTATTTAATTTCAAATATTTAGTTGATAAGGAAACCTTATTCTATTTAAAGAACTATGTGGTGTTCTTTGCTGTGTGTATCGTTGGTATTACGCCATTATGTAAAAATATTTATTCTAGGTTAAAGAATAAGAATTTAGTTAATATAGTATTGGTAATCTTATTATTACTTATATCGACTGCATATATTATTGATGCGACTTTTATGCCGTTCTTATATTTTAGGTTTTAGTTTATGAAAAAGTTATTGATTATTATATTTGTATCTTTTATTAGCTTATTTGGTTTTATAAGTCTTTTTAATAAGGAAGAAATATCAATTTATGAAAGAAGGAAGTTAAAGGCTTTTCCTAAAATAATAGACAACAATAATTTCTTTGATGATTTAGATAAGTACTTAAGTGATCATTTTATTTTTAGACAAGATTTCAGGGAAGTTAAGGGTTTTGTGAACTATAATCTTTTTAATATTTCGATTAATAATAAGGTGACTATTAAGGATGATTACTTGTTTGAGTTGACAGAGACTAATTATAAGTCTTTGGATAATATTGTGGCTAAGGTGGATGAAATTATTACAAGGTTTGAAATTAATGACTATGAATTTATAGCTATTCCTTTAAAGAATCATTATGCTGGTTTGGATAATGTGAGTGAAGAGATTGATGAGTATCTTAGTGTAAAAATAGATAATTATCACTCATTGAAAGATTTGTTGTCATTATCAGATTATTATCGTACTGATATTCATCTTAAACAGGAAAGACTTGGTAGTGTTGTTAGTAAGATACTAGAGTTGTGTGATGTAGAAGAAAAAGATATAGAGTATTCATTTAATACATATGATAAGTTCTATGGTTCTTTATATGCCAAGATGGCTATAAGTATGAAGCCTGATACGATTACATATTTGACTAATGATTTGTTGAATGGCGTGAAGGTAGAAAGTGTTGAAGATAAAGACTTATTGGATGTCTATAATGTGTCAGAACTTGAATCGCTTGATCCATATAGTATTTATTTAAATGGTCCTAAGGCTTATTTAAAGATTGTGAATAAGAATGTAAAGAATAGAAAACTGATTATTTTTAGAGATTCATATACATCTAGTATTGCACCATTGTTGATTCCTTATTTTAGTGAAATAGAATTAATTGATCTAAGATATTACAGTAGTGATTTGCTTAATATTGATGGTGATCCTAAAGTTTTATTCATATTTGGAAGTGAAGTGTTAAATAATTCGTTTAGTATTAAATAATATATTGATTTTTTTGACTATAATGGTATGATATTTTTGTTCATTAGTTCTTTTTTAGCTTTATATTAAGGCTTTTGGGAAATGATAGGTATGCCCATCTATTTTGATGGGCTTTATTTATTTGGTGGACAGAAAATTAGGAGGAGATTTTTCAAATGGAAAAACAAAGTGTTGGTAAGATTCTTCTTGGTAAGTGGGATACTAAGACAATTGTTGGTGTTGCAATTGGTGTTGCATTGTTTGGTGTCTTAATGGACTATGCTTCTATTAAGGTTTTCACAAACACAAACTTAACTTTAGCTATGATTGTTCCTGTTATCGTTGGTGGTTTATTCGGACCTCTACCTGCAGCCTTAGCTTGTGGTTTAGGTAACTGTTTAGCTGACTTAATCGGTGGCTGGGGCATGTGGTTTGACTGGTCAATCGGTAATGCTTTCTTAGGCTTCTGTGTTGGTTGTTTAAAGTTATATGGTGCTGATATCGAAAACGGTAAGTTTGATGCTAAGCAAATGATTATCTATGTAATCGTTGCGGTTGTTGGTAATGCCTTAGCATTTGGTGTTGTTACACCTATTTTCTCTGCATTGTTATATCAATCAGAATTAACTATTACTTTCATTCAATCTTTAACAGGTGGTATTTCTAATACAATCGTACTTGTTGTTGCTGGTATTCCTATTCTTAAGGCATTGGCTTCAAGAAACGCAAAAGCTACAAACCTAACTAAAGAATAATTATGTTAAAAGAGCCTATAATTGAGTTCAAAGATTTTAGTTTTCGTTATAAATCTCAAAACGAAGCTACTTTAAAGAATATCAATTTAACTATCTATAAGGGAGAGAAGGTATTATTACTAGGTCCTTCTGGTTGTGGCAAGTCAACTCTTGCTAACTGTATCAATGGAATTATTCCATTCTCTTTTAATGGTGAAATAAAGGGTTCATGTAAAATTGCTGGAGTAGAGTCTTCTACTTCCAGCATTTTTAAATTAAGTTCGGTTGTTGGAACAGTATTACAAGATTCTGATGCCCAGTTTGTTGGTTTGTCGGTGGGCGAAGATATCGCATATGCTTTAGAAAATAATATGGTTCCAAGAAACGTGATGCTTAAGAAAGTTAAGGATGCGGCTACTATTGTTCATATGGAAGATTTCTTAGAGTCTGTTCCATATAATCTTTCTGGTGGTCAGAAACAAAGAGTTTCTCTTGCTGGTATCATGCATGATGATGTCCAAATTTTGTTGTTTGATGAGCCTCTAGCTGCGCTAGATCCTCAAATGGGTAATCAAGCTATCGCTTTAATTGATGAGATTCAAAAGGAAAATGAGAAGACAGTGTTAATTATCGAGCATCGTTTAGAAGATGTTTTATATAGACCTGTTGATCGTATTATTTTGATGTGTGATGGTGAGATTATCGCCGATACTACTCCTGATAAATTATTATGTAGTGAAAAGCTTAGAAAAGATGGTATTAGAGAGCCACTTTATCTAAGTGCTTTGAATATGGCTTCTTGCAAGTTTAGTGAAGAAGATCATCCAAGTGATATCTTCTCTATGAATCTTGATAAGTATAAAGATAAACTAGTTTCTTATTTTACTAGTGTTAAGACTAGTAATGTGAAAAAGAGCGATGAATGCTTACTAGAAGTAAAGAATGTTTCTTATAAGTATAAGAATCGTAATGTGAAGGTTCTTGATGATGTATCTTTTAAGGTCTATAAGGGCGAGAAGATTGCGATTGTTGGTAAAAATGGTGCTGGTAAGTCTACTATCGCTAAGATGTTGTGTGGGGTTATTAGACCGCTTGAGGGTGAAATACTTTTAAATGGTGAGAATTATTTAAAGTATTCTATTAAGGAAATTGGTCAAAAGATTGGCTATGTTATGCAAAATCCTAATCAAATGCTTGTTAAGGATATCATTAAAGATGAGGTTTCTTTGGGACTTAGACTAAATGGTTATAGTGAAGAAGAAATTGATAAGCGTATTGAAGAGGCTTTAAAGATGTGTAATCTATGGCCTATGCGTAATTGGCCGGTTGGCGTTGTAAGCTATGGTCAAAAGAAGAGAGTTACTATCGCTTCTATCTTGGCTATGAAGCCTGAGATTATTGTGCTTGATGAACCTACTGCAGGACAAGATTATAAGGTATATACCGAGATTATGTCATTCTTAGAGGAATTAAATAGGGACTATGGTATTACTATCTTGTTTATTACTCATGATATGCATCTAGCTATTGAATATACTGATAGGGCTATCGTGTTTGCGGAGGGTAAGTGTGTTGGTGATGATTCTGTTTATAAGATCTTGTCTAATAATGAGATTATTGAGATGGCTAATCTTAAACAGACTTCACTTTATACTTTGGCAAAGAAAATTGGTGTTAAGCCAGAACTTATGATTGATTCGTTTATTAGCGAGGAAAGGAGAAGAAGACATGAATCATAGTGATATTATTAATCTTACTCCTGGTTCGACTTTTCTTCATCGTTTGACAGGTACTACTAAGGTTAGACTTTTTATTGTGTTAATTGTTTATGTAATGATGTCTTTTGATTTCCGTTTGATTGCACCATTATTTGTGATTGCACTAATTGGTCTAATTTCACTTAAACCTAAGTGGAAGACTTTGAAGGTAATCATTATCATTGTTGTGTTGATGAATGTCTTTAATATCTTCTTGTTCTGGTTGGCTGATCCTCATTATGGTTTATCACTAACTAATGATGATACAGTCTTGTTTGCGTTTAATAGTTATCTAGTGGTTACAAGGGGTACTTTATGGTATCTAGGGGTTAGACTTTTGAAGATGCTTACTTCTTTCTTGGTTTCAATGTGTTTTATTATTTCAATTACACCAAGTGAGATGGCTGCTGGTTTGACTTCTATTGGTCTTCCTTATAAGTTTGGTTCTATTGTTGAGATTGCCTTTAGATATATTCCTGATATTTCTAGAGACTATGAGAATATCTCTATCTCTATGCAATGTAGAGGTCTAGAACTAGATAAGAAGAAGGTTTCTCCGTTTGAGCGTTTGAAACAAACCGTTATGATTTTGATTCCTTTGGTTATCACATCTTTTGATAGAGTTAATGATATCGCCAATGCGATGGATTTAAGAGGTTTTGGTAAGCACAAGAAGAGAACTTATTATGCTGAGCATGAGATTATTAAGGGCGAGAAGATTTTTATTGCCTTCTATCTTATTGTGTTTGCGTTTGTAATTTTCTATTCTATTTATTCTAGAGTAGTTACTTTCCCTACTAAGATGTGGATTTATTGGTAATTATATGGATTATAAGAAAATATTTGATGATAATCTTGAAACTTTAAGGTCTTTATTGAAGATTAATTCTATTTATGATGAGAAGACTGTAGATGATTTGCATCCTTATGGAAAGGGTTGTAAAGAGGCTTTGGATTTCATGAAGGACTTAGCGATTAAAGATGGTTTTATAGTTAAGGATTATGATAATAAGGCTATATCTATCAGTTATGTAGATAATGAAGATGAAAGAATTGATGTAGTTAGTCACTTGGATGTTGTCAGCGTTGATGATAAGTGGTCATATGATCCTTTTGGTGCTGTGATTAAAGATGGTAAACTTTATGGTCGTGGTAGCGAAGATATGAAGACTGCTGCTTTCTTGTCTTATCTATGTTTAAAGGAATTAAGAAATAAGTATCCTGATGTAAAAAGAGAGATTAGGGTAGTATTCGGTAGCGATGAAGAGCGTACGATGGATGATATGCGTCATTATTGTTCAGTGGTTAAGAAACCATTGTTTGCGTTTTCGCCTGATGGCACTTTCCCTATGGTTATTGGTGAAAAGGGTGCTTTGATGTGGACAATAAGTAGCGATTATGATGGTGTTATCGAGTCGCTTGATGGTGGTATCCAGTGCAATGTAGTGCCTCCTTATGTTAACTGTGCTCTTAAGGATGATAGGTATACTGAAAAGTTAAGAGAGTATTTCTTAGATAAGAAGGCAAATGTAACTAGTGTTAATGGTAAGACTGTTATTCATGTAGATGGTGTGGCAGTGCATTGCTCAAGATGTTTTGATGGTGTTAATGCGATTAATGTCTTGTTGAAGGGTTTAGCTGAGATTTGTGAAGATGAATTGTGTAAGAATCTTTATGATATCTTGGGCGAGAACTATGGTGCCGGATTAGATTCTAAGATTGATGAGGTGTTTGATACTTGTTTGACTGTTAACTTGGGCCGTTTAATTATTAAGGATGGTAAGATTAATGGCCAGGTTGATGCAAGATATCCTGCTACTTTAACAAGCGCTGAGTTGACTAAGAAATTTAAAGAAAAAGCTATGTTTAATGTTTCTTTGGATTATGATGATCCTCCAACTTTGAATAGTTTGGATGATCCTTATATCAAGGAAATGTTAGATGTTTATGATGGTGTTATGCATGATGGTTTAAAGCCTTATGTGTCAGGCGGTGTATCTTATTCTAAGGTGTTTAAGCATTGTGTAACCTTTGGTATGAATATGCCTAATAAAGAAAACTTAGCTCATCAGGTTGATGAATATGTAAAGCTTGATGATTGTGTTAAGGCTTTAGAAATTTATTACAAGACTTTTGAAAGATTTATTGAAATGGAGATTTAATTTATGAAGAAGATGTTGGTGTTCCAAACGGACTTCACTTATGCAGAAGGTGCTGTACCTTCGATGTTGGGAGTTGTTAAGAACGTTGATTTAGATATAGAGTGTATTACAGCTACACATCAAATTCCTCAATATGATACTTATTCTGCATCATTCAGATTGTATCAATATATTGATTTCTGGCCAAAGGGCACTATTTTTGTGTCTGTTGTTGATCCAGGCGTTGGTACGGCTAGAAGAGCTTGTGTTGCCAAGACTAAGAATGGTTATTTCATCGTTACTCCTGATAATGGTACTTTGACTCATGTTTATAACAAATGGGGTATTGAGGAAGTAAGAGAAATCGATGAGACTGTGAATAGACTTCATCGTGATGATAATGGTTATGTTTCTATTTTCCATGGTCGTGATTTATTTGGCTATTGTGCAGCTAAGTTAGCTAGTGGCAAGATTAGTTTTGAGGAAGTTGGTCCTACTTATCCAGTTGAAGAGATTGTTAGACATGATTTGCATAAGGCGCAAATTGTTGATGGTAAGTTAGAGGGTACTTTTGAGATTAATGATCCTAACTTTGGCAATCTTTGGACTAATATCCCATTGGATTTATTTAAGGAAATGGGTTTTAAGATGGGTGATAGCGTTAAGACTACTATTTATTTGAATGATGATGTTGTTTATAGTTGGAATCTTCCTTATTATGATTCATTCGGTAAGGCTCCTGCTAAGTCTATTATGATTTATAACAATGAATTAAATAATATGGCTTTAGCTGAGGTAGTTGGTAATTTATGTAAGAATTATGATTTAGATTTTAGAAAGGGTTATAAGTTGGTATTTGAACATGAATAATTTATTAGTATTTCAAACAGATTTCGGTTTAGATGATGGCGCAATTAGTGCTATGGAAGGTGTTTCTTTTGGTGTTTCTCAAAGTTTGAATATTCGTCATTTGACTCATAATATTCCTCAATATAACATCTTTGACGCTTCTTATAGACTTTTCCAAGCTATCGGATACTGGCCAGAGGGTACAGTGTTTGTATCAGTTGTTGACCCAGGTGTTGGCAGTGCTCGTAAGTCAGTTGTAGCGAAGACTAAGACTGGTCAATATATCGTTACTCCAGATAATGGTACTTTGACTCATATTAATAAGTTTGTTGGTATTGAGGAAGTAAGAGAGATTGAAGAAAGAGTTAATCGTTTAAAGAACTCTGAATTATCTTATACTTTCCATGGTCGTGATGTTTATGCTTATACTGGTGCTAGACTTGCTTCTAATACTATCGATATGGAAGGTGTTGGTCCAAAGCTTAATGTTGAGGATGTTGTTGAGTTAGAGCTATATGGTTGCAAAGAGATTGAAAATGGTGTTAAGGGTCAAATTGATATCCTTGATGTTCGTTTTGGTTCATTATGGACTTCTATTCCTTATGAAGAATTCAAGAAGTGTGGATTTAAGTTTGGTGATAATGTCCTAGTAAAGATTTATAACAGAGATGTTTGTGTTTATACAAACACAATCAACTATGGCAAGTCTTTTGCGGATGTACCAATTTCAACTCCTATTATTTATATGAACTCTTCTTATCATATCGCTGTTGCGATTAACCAAGGTTCATTCGCCAAGGCTTATAATATTGGTGTTGGTAGTGATTGGAAGATCACTATGCAAAAGAGTATTTAATTAATACTGTTAGTTAATTAAATTGAATCGGTTGTCTATGTAATATGGGCAACCTTTTTGTTTATCCACTTTTCCACATTGAAAGTGGCAAAAATATGGGAATATGTTGGGAATAAAAGTTCATGTTCCCTTTCTATAATCACCTTACAAGCGAGGTATAAAGATATGGAAAATGAAGTTATAGTATTTAAAAATGGAGAATTGGAATCGGAGGTATCATTGAATGAAGATAAAGATACGGTTTGGCTTAATAGACATCAAATGGCCAAACTATTTGATAGGGATATCAAAACCATTAATAAACATATCAATAAGGCGTTAGAGGAAGAATTGTCTGATGAAGTGGTTGTCGCAAAATTTGCGACAACCACTCAACATGGAGCTATAAAAGAAAAACAACAAACTCATGTGGTTGAATATTTCAATTTAGATGTAATCATCTCTGTAGGCTATTGTGTTAAATCACCTAATGGTATTATCTTTAGAAAATGGGCAACCTCAATTCTTAAGGATTATATGGTTAAGGGCTATGCAATTAATAAGAAAAGACTAGATGCTTTAAATAAAACCATAGAAATACAATCAAGGATGTTGTTGTAGATACTAAGGAAGTATTAAGTGTAATAGAAACTTATTCTAATGCACTGTCTTTATTAGATGATTATGATCATGGAACACTTAGTAAGCCTAAAGGTAAAGAGTCAATCTATGAATTAACATATAAGGAATGTAGAGACTTAATAGATTTAATGAAATTTAATTCAAGTGTTTTTGGAATAGAAAAAACCTACAAATACTTGGTTTAATTGCCTTATTAAAAATATGTCCCTAAAAATATAAGGTATAAACTTTTAAAGACACACTTTCAGCTTTTATTTATAAGTTTTTTTCATATAATGCATTAAACATTAATATCAACTATGTTTATCCATGGCATATGTAAATAATCTATGTAGAAAGTACATATTTTTCCATTAGGGCAATAAATACGGTTGCCGTCATAATAATGATTAACGAAAAAGGGATAAACAAAACATTAAAATATTTTACTTGTTCAATAAAGATGCCACCAATAAATACAATGACTACTAATACTGTTATAACAATCAATTCCTTTTTTAATTCATGTATTTTGTTTTTTAAAATGGCAATTCCATCAGCACTTGTTTTGGCCTTATTTATAAATGAAATTGTGAAATATATGATTATTGCTAAGCCTAGTAAATCTGAGACTATATAAAATACAAAATTATTAAAAAGTTCAAAGAATCCTACTTCGATATTTACAAGATCATGCCATAGTTCGCTTTTAAAAAACATTCCCGTTAAAAAGATTGACATTATAAAAACGATGCTAGTAATAAAAATACTTAAATATATTTTTTTGGTATTTATCATAATTCACAAACTCCCAATTCTTCATAATTATTTGTACAAACCTTATCAATAGTAACTCTACAAGCAATCCATACACCAGCTTTACATATTAGTGCTGCTACAAAAAATAGTTCAATTTAAAATTAAATTGAACTACAATAAAATACCGGTCTTATGCCTTGAAACATAGTAATAATGCACGTTAATAAATCGCAAACTCTTCATACTTCATTATAATCATAAAGGCCAAAAAAATAAAATCTTTTAAGTATTCTCTTTTTAAAATGATACCCAAGTAGTGGGCTTCACTCAGACAGTGAATCTACCCACTAACTGTGTATTTTTTATGAAAAAGGCATATACTGAACAAGAGATAAAAATATTGAGCGAAAACCCCAATGTTAAAAATGTAAGAAGGAACAGATTGGGTTTAACTTTGGAATTTAGACAGAAGTTATATGACGAATGGGTTAAAGTCCCTAGAATCGGAACCATCAGAAAATTTTTAAATGAGAATGGTGTTGATACAAGAATGACCAAAAAAATCTTTTATATTTCATTATTAAGGATCATCCTTTTGTGGATGGTTGTAAAAGAATTGGTGCTTCTTTATTCTTAGAATTTCTTAATAAGAATAAATACTTAATTATAGATGGTAAACAAATAATATCTAATGGTGCTTTAGTAGCTATTACTTTAATGATTGCAGAATCAAGATAAGAAGAGAAGGATGTGATAGTTAAGTTAGTTATGAATTTTTTGAGATATTAAAAACGTAAATTATTATGGTTTTTAGGAGATATTTCAACTGTCACAAAATTTGCGACAGTTGAAATCTTAAGGACATTTAAACCGTTAGAAGTGGTTGTTGCAGTTTTTGCAGCAACCTCTTTAGTAGTTCTCAACAGTTAAGGTTTTGACATTATTCCCAATAGCGACACGCAAAAAATGTGTCTTGCTTTAAGAATGTTATGTTTACTGAAAAGGAATATGCAAAATTTGCACGTTGCAATTTTTTAGTACGCTCATTTTTTTAGCATACTAAAAAAGAGCTAACAACTAGTAGCTCCTTGTAGGTTAGGCGTAATCATATATGATTTACCGTGTTTCTTGTATAGATAAGTAGATACAAACATTGTAGTTAGTTCTGCAAGTGGCATTGTTAACCAAACACCAGTAACACCCATGAATATAGGCAGTACTAGGATATAAATAACTACAAGTACTAATGATCTAAGTGTTGATACAATGGCTGATAATAGGCCATTACCTAGGGCTGTGAAGTAGCCTGAGATAAAGACATTGAAGCCAATGAATAAGAATATTGGGTTAAATATCTTTAGGCCATACCATGTTATGTCAAATACATGTCCGTTTTCTACGAAGATATGAATGATGTCTTTACCAAAGATGTATGAGATGGCAGTAACTAGTATTGCGGTAATAATAATTGTTATAAAGCTATATCTAGTTGTTTCATTGATTTTGTCATAGTCTTTAGAACCAATGTTATAGCTAACGATTGGTGCTGCACCTACTGCGATTCCCATGTAGAAGGAAATAAAGAAGTAGTAGATGTTCATGATGATGGTTACAGCTGCTACACCATCTTCTTGGAAATATTTAAAAATTATAATATTGAATAAGAATGTTGTGATACCAGTTGATAGTTCCGTTAACATTTCACTACTTCCGTTTGTGCATGATTTAAGTAAAACATTCCAATCTATCTTGGGTTTGGTGAATTTAATGTTACTAAATTTAAGGAAATATACTAATCCTATAAGCATGCTTATTGAGATTGAAGATAGGGTGCCAAATGCTGCACCTATGGTTCCTAAATTGAATATGGCAACTAATATATAATCGAATACCACATTTAAGACAAGACCAATAGATGACATAATCATACCAATGTCTGATCTGCCATCGGTTCTTACAAGATATTCAAAGAATAGTTTAAAGGACATAGGTATGCTTCCTAAGAACATTACTAGGGCATATGGTAGTACGTGTACTAATAGTTTTTCACTACTTCCAAGGAAGATACAAATGGGTTTTAAAAATACGACACCAAAGATTGTGAATAGTGTAGATAACAACAATAGTACGATGTTGATGAAGGTGAAGATTTCGTTGGCTTCTTGTTGTTTCTTTTGACCAAGTTTTTCACCTATAATAGCTCCAGATCCTGTTGCTAACATGACGGATGTTCCAAAGATTATACAGGTTATTGGGATTACGATGTTGATGCCAGCTAGAGCATCTGAGCTAACGTATTTGGATACAAAGAAACCATCGATGGCAGTATAGAATGATAAGAATATCATGGTTAGTACTGATGGTACTAGGTATTTTAGAAATTGAGGGTAGCTCATTTTATTTTCAAAACAGTTCATATTTTCTCCTGATTTAACAATATCTAATACTAAACTATATAGTAGGTATATAGTCAAGAAGTTTTTTAAAAAAATGTGTTGTCAACACCTAAAATGATGAAACTATATTTAATGAAAATCCTATTCATAATTTTGTTTACAATTTTATAAGTTAGCCTATCCTTTTATTGTTTCGGTCATTATAATTGTAATGGTTGAACATTCAACTATAATCTAAACCATAGGAGAAACTTATTATGAATCAAATAAAAAAGCGTAAGGGCAATTTGGTAGCTTATGACCCTGAGAAGATAAGAGTAGCTATCACTAGTGCTAATCATGATATTAAGAAGAAGGCTTCTGATGCAGAAATTGAAGTAATCTTTGAGGCGGCTAAAAATGAGGTTGAGGAGCTTTTAACTAATCATAATGTTTCTGTAGATGAGATCAATGATATCGTTGAAAGAGCGATGATGAAATATGATTGTTACGAGTTGGCTAAACAATTTATCGAATATCGTTATCGTCATAAATTAATTAGAGAATCTAATACAACTGATGAATCTATTTTTGAGTTGATTAATGGTAAGTCAGAGTATTGGAATGAAGAAAATTCAAATAAGAATGCAAGACTTGTTACTACACAACGTGACTATATTGCGGGTATTGTGAATACTGATATCGCTAGAAGATTCTTACTACCAAAGGATGTGGTTAAGGCTCATGATGAAGGCATCATCCATGAACATGATATGGATTATCTAGCAGATTTCGCAAGACATAATTGTGAGCTTATCAATCTTGAGGATATGCTTCAAAATGGTACTGTTTTAAATGGTGTAATGATTGAAAAGCCACATCGTTTTATAACCGCAAGTACTATTGCAACTCAAATCATGACTGCGGTTAGCGCTTCTAGTTATGGCGGTTTAACAGTTACTTTGACTCATTTAGCACCTTTTGTAAGATCTAGTTTCTATAGACATTACAAATTCTTTGTAAAGGAAGTGTTGAACGAAGAATTGAATTCTTTGATTAATGAAGATACAAGAATGGATAGCGATGTTTATGCGTCTATTCCCGCTGCCTTAGATTATGCGACTAAGCAAATTAAGAAGGAAGTTGAAGATGGTGTTCAAACTTTCAATTATCAAATTAATTCAATGTCTTCAACCAATGGTCAATCACCTTTCTGTTCAGTATTTATGTATCTAAATGAAACTGATGAATATAAAGATGAATTAGCTATGATTATCGAGGAGTTCTTGAAACAAAGAATTCAAGGCTTAAAGAATGAAAAGGGTATTTATGTTACCCAAGCTTTCCCTAAGCTTCTTTATGTCTTGGAAGAAGATAATATTACCGAAGGTTCTAGATATTGGTATTTAACAGAATTAAGTGCTAAGTGTTCTGCTAAGCGTTTAGTTCCAGACTATGTTTCTGAGAAGATGATGAAGAGTCTTAAGATTAATAAGTTTGGTGTTGGAGATTGTTATGGTCCTATGGGCTGTAGATCTTTCTTAACTCCAGATAGAATTGAGGGTAATCCTGCTAATGCCTTAAATTATGATCCAAATAAGGGTAAGTATTGGGGTAGATTCAATATGGGTGTATGTACAGTGAATCTATTTGATGCGGCTTTAAGTTCTAATCGTAATGAGGGTGAGTTCTGGAAATTATTAGATGATAGATGTGAATTATGTCATACAGGTTTGAAGGTTAGAATTAATAGATTAGCTAGTGCTACTAGTGATGTGGCTCCAATATTGTGGCAACATGGTGCTTTGGCAAGACTACAACCTCATGAGAAGTTGGAAAAGTTAGTATATGGTGGTTATTCTACTGCTTCACTTGGTTATGCAGCTTTATATGAATGTGTTAAGTATATGACAGGCTTGAATCTTACTGATAAAGAGGGCGAGGCTTTTGGTATGCGTGTCATGAACTTCTTGAATGATAAGTGTGCTAAGTGGAAGAAGGAAGAGAATATTGATTATTCAGTATATGGTACGCCTCTTGAGACTACTACTTACAAATTTGCGAAGATGGCTAAGAAGAAGTTTGGCGATGATGTGTTTGTAAAACTTGATGGCCATGATAGAGATTATGTGACTAATTCAAGTCATACTCCTGTTTTCCAAAATATTGATGCGTTTGATAAGCTTGATATTGATGGTAAGTTCCAAGAATTATCTCCAGGTGGTAATGTAATTTATATTGAGACTCCTAATCTTCAAAATAATATCGAGGCAATCTTAGAAGTAATCAAATATATGTATGATCATACTATGTATGGTGAATTAAATACTAAGTCTGATTATTGTATGAATTGTGGTTATGATGGCGAGATTATGGTTGTTGAGGATGAAAAGACTCATAAGCTAGTTTGGGAATGTCCAAATTGTAAGAACCGTGACCAAAATAAGATGCAGGTAACAAGACGTACTTGTGGTTATCTAGGTTCTCATTATTGGAATCAGGGTAGAACTGATGAGATAAGATCTAGAGTATTGCATCTAGATAATGTATGCGAATAATTGAATGAAGTCGCTGGCTATGCTGGCGATTTTTTCTTATTGTCTTTATACCCCATAAATTCTATATGGGGTATAAAGGGTATAACAACTAAAGACTGTATCAAATAGTAAAAACTTTTGTATAAATATCAGGTAAATTAATAGCATTTCTTTTAATTATTAAGTGTGCACCCAATAAAACTATATACTTTTTGGTGCAATAAGATAGATAAGAAGTATATTTTATTAAAAGGAAGAATATTGGTCTAAAATGGATATATGAGATATGCACAAATAAGAAAAAAAGATATTGCGAATGGACCTGGCATCCGTGTGAGTATATTTGTACAAGGATGTCATTTTCATTGTAAGAATTGTTTTAATAGTGATACTTGGGATTTTAATGGAGGCCAAGAATTTAAACAAGAAGATTTAGATAGATTATTAGAATATGGCGAAGATGTCCATGTCTGCGGTTTATCTGTTTTGGGTGGTGAACCATTGAATGAGAGAAATGTTGATGGTGTTGTAGAAATTTGTAAGGCTTTTAGAGAAAAGTTTCCAGATAAGTCTATATGGCTTTGGAGTGGCTATACTTATGAAAACCTTAATGATAATCAAAGAAGAGTATTAGAATATTTAGATGTCTTGGTTGATGGCCAATTTGAAGATGAACTAAAGGATTTTAGACTTAAGTATCGTGGTTCTAGTAATCAAAGAGTGATTGATGTAAAGAAAAGTAGTATTAATAATATAGTTTCAATGATATAACTCTTCAATAATGGAACATTTCGAGTATAATTATCCTTCAAAAGTGGAACATTTTGCGTTTAGAAGGTCTTCAATAATGGAACATCCTTTGTAAAAATAGTTTTCAATAATGGAACTTGTGTATTTTAATGTATAATAAACATAAGGAGAAATGGGCTAAAATGAAGATTTTTAAGAGAAAAGCTTATCAATCATTATTGGAGTGGAAAAATAAATACTCAAATAATTATGCTTGTTTACTAGAAGGGGCTAGAAGAGTGGGCAAGTCTACACTTGCGGAAGAGTTCGCAAAGAATGAATTTAGGTCTTATATTAGAGTGGATTTTTCGGATATTACTAATGAAATGTTGGAGATATTTGATGATATTGCGAATTTAAATTATTTTTTCTTGCGTCTACAGGCAATGACTAATGTTACTTTGTATGAAAAAGAGTCGGTCATTATCTTTGATGAGATTCAGCTATGTCCTAAGGTTAGACAGGCAGTCAAACACTTAGTTAAAGACGGACGTTATTTTTATATTGAGACAGGTTCTTTGTTGTCGATTAAACAAAATGTTCAAAGTATCGTCATCCCTTCTGAGGAACATAAGATTTCTATTCATCCATTGGACTATGAGGAATTCCTGTGGGCTACTGGAGAGAATAGTGAATTATTAAAAGAAGTCGCAAAGAAAAAGATTCCTTTGGGTGATGGGGTCAATAGAAGATTGATGAAAAGTTTCAGACTATATATAGCTGTTGGTGGCATGCCTCAAGCAGTCAATGAATATATTGATACTAATAATCTTGAAAGAGTTGATAAGGTTAAGAGCAAGATATTGTCTTTATATAATGATGACTTGTTTAAGATAGATATTTCAGGTAAAACAAGTGCTATGTTTGATGCAATTCCAAGTCAATTAGCTCTTCAAAAGAAATATTTTTCCATTTCTATGGCTACTAAAAAGAAGAAGACTTCTAAGGATGAGGAAAGATTCTTTAACTTACTTAATTCGAAGACAGTTATTCCTGTGTTTAATGTCACACAACCTTGTTTTGAATTAGCTCAGGCTAAACAATTGGATAAGTTTAAACTCTATTTCTCTGATGTGGGTTTGTTTGTCACAAGATTGTTTAACAATGGTAAGGGTGTAGAAAATGATATCTATAACAAGTTGTTGAGTGATAGGATTGATGCAAACTTGGGTTATTTGTATGAGAATGCGATTGCGCAGATATTAACCGCAAATAATTTAGATTTCTATTATTATACTTGGAAGGATGATGATGATCCACATCTAAAGGAAATAGATTTCTTGTTGGCTTCTCATAAAAAACTTATTCCAATTGAGGTTAAGTCAGCTTATAGGAATAATCATAAGTCGTTGGATGTTTTTGTGAATAAACATTCTAAGGTTGTTGGTAGACGCATTCTTGTTTCACAAAAGGATTTTGGTAATGAAGAAATGTTGGAATTAATTCCGTTTTATGCTTTTCCTTTTGTTGCGTCTAATGAATTTTAAAAGTGTGTTAGAATTGTGCTATGGAGACTCTTGTTACATTATCAAAAATAGATAGATTAGATAGATACACCAAGAATGACGTTGATGGTCTTTTGTTTGGCGGTCCTTTAAGTTTGCGTTTTAATTATTCTTTAAGCGAAATTAATACAATCAATGAATATTGTCATAAAGAGGGCTTAAAGAGATATATTGTGCTTGATGCCTTTATCAGTGAAAATGATAAGGCTGTAGTGAATGATTATTTTAGTTTTTTAAAGAATTTGGATGTTGATGGTATATATTTTACTGACTTAGGCATCATTAATGTTGCTAGTTCTTTTGGAATGGGAGACAAATTAATCTATGACCCAGATACTTTATTAACTAATAGTTTGGATATTAACTTCTTCTTACGCCAGGGTATTGGTACTGTTTTGGCTAGGGAATTGAGTTTAGATGAGGTTAAAAGGATCTTAACAAATAATCCTGGTAAATGTGATATGCAAGTGTTTGGTCATCTTAAGATGTCTTATTCTAAGCGTCATTTTATGACTAATTACTTTAATTATTTAGGAGTAGAAAAAGATATATTAGGAAAGCGTAATATTACATTAGTTGAAGAGAATCGTAATTACCGTTTGCCTATTTTAGAGGATGAATACGGTACTCGTATTTATTCTGACTATATCTTTTTGATGTATAAAGAATTTGTAGATTTAAAGCCTTTATTAAAAAGAGCTATTATCGATGATACTTTTATTGAAAATACTAATTTAATTTTTGCGATTTTAAGAGATGTAAAAAGAGTTAGTGATGTGAATGCGGTGTTCTTAGAAGAGAATATTTTAAGTAAATACGATAATTATCAATTTTCTAATGGATACTTATCAAATAAAACAAGTAAGGTAAAGGAGGATGGCAATGAATAAAATTGAATTATTGGCTCCTGCTAAGGACTTGTTTAAGGCTAAGATAGCAGTTGACTATGGTGCTGATGCCATTTATTTAGGTGGTAAATGTTTTTCTTTGCGTTCTCGTGCTTCCAATTTTGAAAATGAGGATATTAAAGAAATTGTAGAATATGCCCATAGTAAGGGTGTAAAAGTATATATTACTGTTAATATCGTTTTCCATGATGATGATTTTGTGGGAATTAAAGAATATTTAGCTTATTTAGATGAAATTGGTGTTGATGCGATTATTGTGTCTTCTTTGTTTATTGTGAATTATGTTAAGAAGCATCATCCAAGAATGGAAGCACATATTTCAACTCAAATGTCTTCAATTAATAGTGATGCGGTAAGCGTTTTGAAGATGTATGGGGCAGATCGCGTGGTACTTGGTAGAGAAGTTTCAATGGATGAAATCAAACTTATAAGTTCTGTTTCTTCTTTACCACTTGAAGTGTTTATTCATGGTGGCATGTGTTCTAATTATTCAGGACGTTGTGTTTTAAGTAATCGTATGACTAATAGAGACGCTAATAGAGGTGGCTGTGCTCATAGTTGTCGTTGGAAATATCATGTTTATGAAGGTGATACTTTAATTAGTGATCCAGAATGTCCTTTGTCTATGTCTTCTAAAGATTTAAGGGCAGCTGATTATGTTGAAGAGATGATTAAGTGTGGTGTTGCGTCTTTAAAGATTGAAGGACGTATGAAGTCTGAATATTATATTGCCCAGGTAGTAAAGACTTATCGTATGCTTATAGATGAAGTGTATGAAAAGGGTCATTTAGAGGATGATCGTTTGGTTTACTATAATAATGAATTGACTAAGGCAGAGAATCGTTTGAGTGATTCAGGTTTCTTGAGTGGTAAATGTGATGATTCTAAACACTTGTATGGTGTCAATGGCAGTGGGGTTACTCATGATTATGTAGGTCTTGTTAAGGCTTATGACAAGAACCGCTCTTTGGCTTTAGTTGAAGTTAAGAATATGTTTGATATAAATGATACTTTGGAGGTCTTTGGTCCAAGTATTAATAATGAAAGATTTAAGAATACAGTGATGTTTGATGATGAGTGGAATTTCTTAAATGAAGCTCATAAGCCATGTCAGCTTGTAGTTATTCGTATGCCTTTTAACGTTCATAAAAACGATATGATTAGAAAGGTTAATGATGATTGTTGAGGGGGCTATCGCTGTTAAGGCTTGTATCCAAGGTGGAAAGCGCGCTGTTTATAAGGTATATATAGACAAAGCCAAGAGAACTAAGGATTTTAATTATATTAGAAGACTTTGTACAGATAAGAATATCGTTGTTGAGGAACTAGAGCGTTCTTCTTTCGATAACTTTGAAGTTGGCAAGACCTTTGGTGGCGTTATAGCTGAAGTAAGTGATAGAAGAAGTGATGAACTAGGCGATGGGGATGCCTTTTATATTGATGGTATTGAAGATCCTTTTAATATTGGATATATGTTAAGAACCATCTATGCCTTGGGTGTTTCTAATGTAATTTTAAAGGCTAGGGATTATTCTAAGTTGGATGCTCAGATTATTAAATCTAGTGCTGGTGCTTATGAACTATTAAATATTAAGTATGTAGATGATGAGTATACATATCTTAAGTCTTTAAAGAAGAATTATCATCTTTATTCTTTATATAGGGGTGATGATTCTAAGGATATCTTTAAAGTTAGATTTGATTTTAAATGTTTATTCTTAATTGGTGGTGAAAAAAGAGGTATCTCATCTAAGTTATTATCTTTAGTGGATACTGGTTTATATATTCCTTATGGGAATGATTTTAGGAATAGTTTGAATGCAGCTAGTGCTGTTAGTGTTGTCTCAACACTTTTATATGGACAAAGAAATGATTGAATCGTTAGAAAATAAAAAGGTAAAAGATTGGACACGTCTTCATTTAAAGAAGTATCGTGATCGTAATTATTTAATCCTTGATAAAGGAGTTCTTTTGGAAGCTTATAAACAAGGATACTTGGATACTTTGATTTATTGTGGTCAAAGGCCTTTTGACTTTGATAAGGCTTATGAGGTATCTAGAGTTGTTTTAAATAAGATTTCTAAAAGAGATGACCTTGACTATATTGGAGTTGGCAAGGAAATAGAGGAAAAAAGAGCATATTGTTCAAGAATAATGATGTTGGATGAACTTTCTGATCCTTTAAATATTGGTAGAATCATGGAGTGTGCATATTTATTTGGTTTTGATACTATTCTTTTAAGTGAAAATTGTGCTGATATTTATCATCCTAAGTGTTTAAGTGCTTCTAAGGGTGCTATTTATCATTTGAATATCTTTAGAGGCAATTTAGTTGAACAAATAAAGGATTTAAAAGAAAAGGGCTATATTATTTATGCCACTGGTTTAAAAGAAAATAGTTTGTTTCTTGATGAAGTAAACAAAAGCCCTAAGATGGCTTTTGTCCTTGGCAATGAAGGATCTGGTGTATCAAAGGAAGTCTTTGATAGTGCTAATGAGACTGTTAAGATTCAGATGCATAATATCGATTCTTTAAATGTTGCCATGGCTGGTTCTATTATCATGTATCGTTTTTTAGTATAGAATCTTAAAGTTCTTTTCTTGTTTACATGGTATTTTTTTAAGATAATAGTCTTCGATTCTAATGAAGTTTCTAACTGTGAAACCATCTATACTTAGATAGCTTCCTTGTTTTAACATTTTACTAATGAAGGTCATGATTTTATCTTCATCGCCTTGTATCTCAACCTCGACATTACCATTGTCGAGGTTTTTTGCGCTTCCTGTTAGATCTAATTCAGTTGCGATTCTTTGACAAGTGTAGCGAAAGCCTACTCCTTGTACCTGTCCTTTAAAAATAATCAAGTATCTTTCCATGTATTTATTATAACCTTGAAACAATATTTCAAGGATTTTTAAATTTGTGTGTATTAAATTAGTTGAATGTTCAACCATTTGTTATAATGAATACGCTATGGAAAGACTAATGAATGTGGATCCAATGATTTTGAATCGTTGTAACCAAAAATATTATGACAAGGTATTATCTAAATACGATATTTCTTATACTCAAATGTTTATTTTGATGGCAATCTATGAACATAAGGGGCTTTCGATGAATGAATTGGCTGTTATTGGTGCTTATGACAAAGGGACTATTACTAAGGCTATTCAGAAGTTAGAACAGTTGGGTTATGTGGAGATGACTTTGAGTAGTGAGGATAAGCGTTTGAAGTTGTTGAATACAACGCCAAAGTGTGATCATATTATGCCTGAACTGTATATGATTAGACAGGGTTGGCAGGATTATTTGTTTAAGGATATTAGTAGGGAAGATTATTTAACTTATGTTAGTGTTGTTGAAAGACTTAATAATAAGGCTAAGGAATATCCTCATTATGAGAATGATTTAAATATTCATATCTATGGTCTTCAAAAACTTACCTTATTAGATTATCCAGGTAAGATGGCAGCTACTTTGTTTACTGGTGGTTGTAACTTTAGATGCCCATTTTGTCATAATCGTTCACTTGTTTTCTTGAATGAACAAGAGGGTGAAATTGATCAAAAGTTGATCTTTGAGTATTTAGAGAAAAGAAAGAATGTGCTTGATGGTGTTTGTATAAGTGGTGGTGAACCTTTACTACAAGAGGGTATCAAAGACTTATGTAGACAAATTAAGGACTTGGGTTTGATGGTTAAGCTAGATACAAATGGCTATTGTTTCGACTTATTGAAAGAATTGGTTGAAGAGGGTTTAGTAGATTATGTAGCTATGGATATTAAGAATACCAAGGATAAATATAGCTTCACTTGCGGTTTAAATGATATGGACTTAAGTGGTATAGAGAAAAGTGTTGAGTATCTAAAGTCTAATGTGGTTGATTATGAATTTAGGACTACAATTGTCAAAGAATTCCATGAGGATTTAGATCTTGAATCATTAGGTAAATGGTTAAAGGGTGCTAAAAGATATTATCTACAAAATTTTGAAAGTAGAGAAAGTTGTATCCAAAGTGGTTTGAATAGTTTGGATGAAAGTAGGCTGAAAGAATACCAAGAGGTATTGAGTAAATATATTGATAATGTATATATAAGAGGATTACAGGAGGACTAGTATGTATAAGGTTATTAAAAGAGATGGCAAGGAAGTTGATTTTAATGTAAATAAGATTTCTAATGCGATTGGTAAGGCTTTTGCGGCAGTTGGTAGAGACTTTCATCCAAGTGTGGTTGAACTGTTGGCACTTAGAACTTGTGCTGATTTTGAGACTAAAGTAAAAGATGGCAAGGTATATGTAGAAGATATTCAAGATAGTGTTGAGAAGGTATTGTCTGAGAGCAATTATGCTGATGTTGCTAAGGCATATATTCTTTATCGTAAACAAAGAGAAAAGGCCCGTAATTTATCAGAGACTATGCTTGATTATAAGAAGTTAGTTAATTCTTATGTTGATTCAATTGACTGGCGTGTTAAAGAGAATTCGACAGTTACTTATTCGGTTGGTGGTTTGATTCTTTCAAATTCTGGTGCAATTACAGCCAACTATTGGTTGAGTGAAATTTATCCAAATGAAATAGCTAATGCCCATCGTAATTGTGATATTCATATTCATGATTTGAGCATGCTTACAGGATATTGCGCTGGTTGGTCACTTAGACAATTGATTCAAGAAGGATTAGGTGGTATTAAGGGTAAGATTACATCTGCTCCAGCAAAGCACTTGTCAACTTTGTGTAATCAAATGGTAAATTTCTTGGGTATTATGCAAAATGAGTGGGCTGGTGCACAGGCTTTCTCTTCTTTTGATACTTATTTGGCGCCTTTTGTAAGAGAAGATAATTTATCTTATAAGCAAGTTAAACAATGCATCCAATCTTTTGTCTATGGTGTTAATACACCTTCTCGTTGGGGTACGCAAGCACCTTTCTCTAATATTACATTAGACTGGACAGTTCCTGAGGATATGGCTGAGCAATTCTGTTTAGTTGGTGGCAAAGAACTTTCTTACACTTATAAAGAGTGTCAAAAAGAGATGGATATGATTAATAAGGCCTTTATTGAAGTAATGTTGGAGGGTGATGCCAATGGTAGAGGTTTCCAATATCCAATTCCAACTTATTCAATTACTAAGGAATTCGATTTCTCAGAAACAGAAAATAATAAATTGTTGTTTGGGATGACTGCTAAGTATGGTACTCCTTATTTCTCTAACTATGTAAATTCTGATATGAAGCCAAGTGATATTAGATCAATGTGTTGTCGTTTAAGATTGGACTTAAGAGAATTAAGAAAGAAATCAGGAGGTTATTTCGGTTCTGGTGAATCAACAGGTTCTGTTGGTGTGGTTACTGTTAATATGCCTCGTATTGCCTATTTAGCTAAAGACAGAGAAGACTTCTATAATCGTTTGGATAAGATTATGGATATCTCAGCTAAGTCTTTAAAGATTAAAAGAGAAGTTATTACTAAGCTATTAGAGAATGGCTTATATCCATATACATTAAGATATTTGGGCACATTCAAGAATCATTTCTCTACTATTGGTTTAGTTGGCATGAATGAGGCTTGTTTAAATGCTAATTGGATAAAAGCTGATTTGACTGAAGAAATTGCTCAAGATTTTACTGAAGAAGTATTGAATCATATGCGTGAGCGTTTGGTTATTTATCAAGAGATGTATGGCGATTTATACAACTTGGAAGCTACTCCTGCGGAGTCTACGGCTTATCGTTTGGCAAAGCACGATAAGAAGGAATATAAGGATATTATTACAGCAAATGATGATTCTAAGGTTCCGTATTATACAAACTCTTCACATTTACCAGTAAGTTTTACTGATGATGTATTTAGAGCTTTAGATATTGAGGATAGATTCCAGAATTTATATACTTCAGGTACTGTTTTCCATACTTTCTTAGGTGAGAAGCTTCCTGATTGGAGAGCTGCTGCAAGTCTTGTTAAGAAGATTGCGACTAATTATAAGTTACCTTACTATACTATCTCTCCAACTTATTCTATTTGTGAGGATCATGGTTATATTACAGGTGAGGTTTATACTTGTCCTATTTGTGGTAAGAAGACTGAAGTTTGGTCTCGTATTACTGGTTATTATCGTCCTATTTCCAACTGGAATGATGGTAAGGCTCAAGAGTTTAAGGATCGTGTAGAGTATCTTCCTAGTGATTCAACTGTTCTAAAGGCTAAAGAAGTAAAAGAGGAGATTGTTAAGGAAGAGCCAAAACACGAGTATAAGCCAAGTGAGTTAACAATTTTTGTGCAGGATCATTGTCCTAAGTGCAAGGGTGCTGAGCAGAGATTGAGACTTAAGGGTATTAATTATAATGTGGTTAATTGTAGTGTAGATACAAAGTTAGCTAGAGAATTAGGGGTAGTAGAAACACCTACAATTATTGATACTGATGGCAAGTGGTATGCTGGTGCTAATGCGGCAGTTGACTATTTAAAAGATCATGAGTGATATTTATGATTTGGTGATAGTAGGAGGAGGTCCTGCGGGACTTACTTCTGCCATCTATGGTCTAAGAAATGGCCATAGTGTAGCGGTTATTGAAAGAGATGTCTTTGGTGGTCAAATTACAAGTTCACCAAGTGTATTAAATATTCCAGGTTTTAATAAAATCAGTGGTGATGAGTATGGTGATCTATTGTTAGAACAGGTTAGTAATTTGGGTGGTGAACTTGTTTTTGATGAATGTGTTAAAGTGTCACCAGGTGATGTTATTACTGTTAACTTAAAAGATACAGGTGAAATTCTTTGTAAAAGTTTAATATTGGCAACCGGTACTGTTCATCGTCGTTTAAATGTTGAACATGAGGAAGAATTGATTGGCAAGCATGTACATTTTTGTGCTGTATGTGATGCTGGTTTATATAAAGATAAGACAGTAGTTTTGGTAGGTGGGGGTAATTCGGCTTTAGTTGAGGCTGATATCTTAGCTAATATCTGTAAGAAAGTGATTATCTTACAAGATTTAAGTGAATTTACTGGTGAAACATCTTTGATTAAGCAATTAGAGAGCCACGATAATATCGCTACTTATTTTAATTGTTCAAATATTAAGTATATTGTGGAAGATTGTTTCAAGGGTGTTAGTTTTAATGGCAAGGAATTATTATGTGATGGTGTTTTCTTGGCTATTGGCTTAGTTCCTGATAATAAGTATTTTAAGGATTTGTTAGACTTGGATGATAGAGGATATTTCATCGCTGATGAGAATGGCTATACAAAATATGATAATATTTTTGTGGCAGGCGATTGTCGTCAAAAGATGTTAAGACAGGTAGTTACTGCCTGTGGCGATGGTGCTAATTGTGCCATTAATGCCAGTAGATATTTAAGAGGTGTGAAATGAATTTAGTTGAATTTTTAAATAATAGTCCCAGTAGCTATAATGCGATTGATAGTATTAAGAAAATTTTTGATGAGAATCATTATGTAGAACTTGATGAAAGAGATGCATATGCTTTAGATAAGGGTGGCAAGTATTACATCATTAGAAATGGTTCTAGTGTTATGGCCTTTAATGTTGGTAATAATTTAGAGAATCCTTCTTTACAATTAACCGCTTCTCATTCTGATTGTCCATCTTTTGTGTTGAAGCCAAATTGTTGTAGCTATGAGGGTGGTTACTTTAAGTTGAATACCGAGGTATATGGTGGTGTTACTTTCTATTCTTGGTTAGATAGACCGCTTAGTATTGCAGGTAGAATTATTTATAGAGAAGATGGAAGTGTTAAGTCATGTTCTTATAAGTATGATAAGCCATTCTGTTTGATTCCATCTGTTGCGATTCATATGAATAGGGAAGTAAATACTAACTTAAACTTAAATCCACAAGTTGATATGCTTCCTATGGTGTCATTAGAAAAGGGTGATATTTTAAGTTTCTTAAAGGAAGATAGTGGTAAGGATGTGTTAAGTTATGACTTATTTTTGTATCCTGTGAATAGTGCTTATTTATGGGGCAAGAATGATGAATTTATTACAGGTAATCATTTAGATGATCTTCAATGTGCTTATAACTGTTTAATGGGTTTTATTGATAGTTTTAATGATAATAACATTAATGTTTATTGTTGTTTCGATAATGAAGAGATTGGTTCAAGTACAAGACAGGGTGCTGATTCTGATTTCTTGTTTACTAATTTAAATAGAATTTGTAACTCATTGAACATTGATTATTATCGTTTGTTGGCAAGAGGCTTTATGTTGTCTTGTGATAACGCCCATGCACTTCATCCAAATCATAATGAGAAGCATGATGCCTTGAATCGTCCTTCAATGAATAAGGGTATTGTCATCAAGCATGAGACTAGGGCTTATACAAGTGATGGCTTAAGTATTGGCTATTTAAAGGATTTATTGGAGCGTCATGATATTCCTTATCAATATTTTGCGAATAGAAGTGATAGTAGGGGTGGCAGTACTTTGGGTAATATCTCTAATAATCATAGTTCGATGTTGTCGGTTGATGTTGGCCTAGCTCAATTGGCGATGCATTCATGTGTGGAGACAGCTGGTAATTTGGATAATGATTATATGGTAGAGACGGTTAAGGCCTTCTATAGCGAAAGTTTAATTAAGTAAAAAGAAAGAAGAGTTTAGGCTCTTCTTTCGTCTATATAGGCTTTGATTCTAGTAACTGCTTCTTTGATATTTACAAGCGAAGTAGCTAAGTTAACTCTAACATAGCTACCATAGTCTTTTGAGAATGAGACACCAGAATTTACAAGAATGTTGCATTCTTTTTCAAGTACTTCAGCTACATTAGCTTCTTTAATTGATTTAGAGAAGTCAGGGAAGATTAGGTATGAGCCTTCAAGTTCAGGCATATCGCAATAATCTTTCATTTCTTCTTTGAAATATAGATAGTTCTCATAGATTGCGTTTGTGAAACCATCTAGCCATTCACTACCATACTTATAACAGTAATAAGAAGCTAAGCCATTGAAAGCGTTAGGATCTTGGATGTCATGGTATGCTTGGTATTCATCGATTTTCTTTAGCCATTCAGCATTTGGACATACGATATGTGAATGTTGGAATAGGGCTAATGAGAAGGTCTTAGATTCAGCGTTTAGAGTAATAATGTCATTTTCATATTCTTTTAAGGCTAAGCTTGGAAGAAATTTGTATCCTGGCATGATTAGTTCTGAATGTACTTCATCTGATACGACAATGACATTGTGTCTATGTGTAATTTCAAATAATTTTTCTAATTCTTCTTTAGTCCAGATTCTGCCAACTGGGTTACATGGAGAGCATAGAATCATTAATTTAACGTCTTTTTCAACGATTTTCTTTTCAATGTCTTCATAGTTCATTTCAAAGTGGTAGTTGTCGTTGATAAGAGGTGATTCTACTAGTGTTCTTTTGGTGTTATCGATTGTGTAGAAGAAGTGATGGTAGATTGGTGTTGTCATCAAAATAGCATCACCTTCATTAGTTAGTGAACAAATAACATGTGTTAAACCATCGATGGCACCTTTAGAGAATCTAATCCATTCTTTTTTGTAGGTAATGTTAGATTGTTTTTCATTCCACTTAATATAAGCATCAAAGTAATCTTCTGGTAAGAATGAATAACCATAACTTCCGTGCCTAATTCTTTCAACTAGCTTATCGATTACGATTTGTGGTTCCTTAAAGTCAGCGTCCGCAATCCATAAAGGCAGTTTACCTTTAACGTTGGGATTGTCCCATTTAACACTGTTGGTTCCTTCTCTTTTTACGTAGTACTTTTCTGTAAATTCTTGTGCGTTCATTTTTCCCCCTAGTATTGAATTTTATTGAATACTTCGTTTGCGCGTTCTTCGTCAAGTAGTGTTTTGATGATTAGATGGGCAAACTCAAATTCACCACCTAGTCCGATGCCAGTGATGATATTTCCTTCTTTGATCGCTTTTTCTTTTGCGGGTTTTAGTCCACATTCAAAGCCTGGGTAGCAAGTAAAGCGTTCTTGCTTAAGAAGACCTTTGTGATTAAGTATGGATGGTGCAGCACAGATTGCTGCAATTAGTTTGTTATTTTCCATGAAATAATCGATTATCTTATTTACTCTTGGATCGTTTTCTAGATTCAAGGTTCCAGGCATGCCACCAGGTAATATTATCGCATTATAATCTTGATAATTAAAGTTGTCGATGTGAATATCTGTTCTAAATGAAACATTATGTGATGATGTTATTTCGTCTTCTAGTCCAACTAGTTTAACGTCGATGCCACTTCTATAAAGTAGGTCGTAAACAAGTAATGCTTCGCATTCTTCTAGCCCTGGGGCACATATAATTCCAACTTTCATAAAAATACCTCTCTTTTTTATTATAAAATTAAAGGTATGAAGAAGATAATGTATTTGTATGAAAATTGTAAAATGCCTCTTAGAACTGCTTTCTTTGGGTTTATGTTGATGGCGTTTGGTTTTTTAATTAAGAACGAAAATGTTAATATTTTTTATACTTTCACAAACACTTATTTGTTGATGTTTGCGGATGGTTGTGCTTTATTAGGTCAGACAATTGTTTCTAATTTGCCTTTGATTTTTATGATTTATCTTGTTTGTAAGAAAGCAAATAGTGGTATTCCAATTCTTTTGGCTTTAGTTGGTTATTTTAGTTTCTTGATTACGATGACTTTGTTTGTACCACAAAATTTATCTAGTATCGCTTATACAACAAATTCCGGTATAAATGCGATGATTAATATTAATGGCAATGCTAAGTATCCACTTGAAACAGGTATGATTGGTGCTTTTATGGTTGCTTTTATTACAAGATTTTCATATATCAGAAGTAGACATCGTTCTAGTCATAGCTTATTAGGTTTTTTACATAAGGATTCAGCTGCTTTGATATACAATGTGGTACTTTGTACAGCAGCCGGTATGTTGTTTTCTTATGTTGGTCCTTTATTCTATACATATTTTGCCAAGGGTATTGTTTATATTTCAAAAAACTTGGATGATCCTTATAAGATGCTAATTTATGGTTTCTTAGATCAAACAATGTCGATATTAGGATTGTCTAATGCGATTAGATATCCATTCTGGTTTACATCTCTTGGGGGATCGTTTCAAACATTGTCAGGGCAAAGCGTTGTTGGTGATGTGAATATTTGGCAATATGTTAAGGATAGTGTAACTACTTATACCGGTGCTGGTAGATTTATCACACCTTATTATGTGATTAATCTGTTTATGGTGCCAGCATGTTATTTGGGAATTTATTTATCTTTTACAGACAAGGAAACAAAGATTAAGATGCTGTTGCCACTGATTCTTATAAGTTTAATTTCAATTGTATGTGGTTCACCACTTCCATTGATGTTGTTTTTGTTGTTTACAAGTCCATTATTGTTACTTGGCTTCGTGTTTATAGCTGCTTGTGTATATGGCTATTTTACATATGCGGGTGTTTATTTAGGTTCTTCTATTAGTAATTATTCAACTGTTACGGCCTTACCTGGTAGTTTCCCTGATTTTATTATTAATATTAGAAGCATCAATCATTATGATGCGATTATTTCGATTGTTATGGTTGGTATTATTTGTTTTGTGGTGGTATTAGCTTTATGCATTCTATATTATCGTCATTTGTGCTATATGGTGGTTAATCCAACTAAGGATGAGAAGACAATTAAAGATATTATTGAAAAGTTAGGTGGTTTGGATAATATCGAAGGTGCTAGTTCAGGTTTGTTGGAGGTTAATTTTAATCTTGTAGATATTGAAAATATTAATACAGAAGAATTGTCTACTTTAGCAGTTCCTAAGATTTTTGAGACAAAGACCGGTGTTACCTTGGAAATGGGCTCTAGCAGTTATATCATTGCGAAATATGTTAATAAATATATTAGTGAAAAGGATGTTAAAGTAGAGTCTGTTGAGGCTGAATAATTGTTTGACAAACAGTATCAGATTTAATAGAATATTAAAGTAATTCGATTAAAGAAAGGTGGCTCGTATGAAAAGAACTTATCAGCCTAGTAAAAGAAAGCACCAAAATACTTGTGGCTTTAGAGCTCGTATGAAAACTGTTGGTGGTCGTAAGGTTATCAATAGACGTCGCGCTAAAGGTAGAAAGGTATTATCTGCTTAATTAAAGCCACACTTACGTGGCTTTTTTAAAATTTATGATTAAAAAATATAGAGTTAGGAAAAACGAGGATTTTTCCAAAATTATTAAAAAGAGAAAAAGTGTAGCTGATCAAAGTTTTATCGTTTATTATTACAAGAAACAAGAGGCACATTCTAGAGTGGGCATTTCTGTTTCTAAGAAACTTGGAAATGCGGTTGAGCGTAATAAAATTAAACGTCAAGTTAGGATGATGTTCGCTAATATTTATGACTTTGATAACAGTCCAAGCGATCTTGTAGTGATTATAAGAAAGGGCTATTTAGAGAAAAGTTTCAGTGATAATCAAAACAATTTGGAAAAGCTTATTAAAAAAGCTATAATTATTTAGTATTTGCAAGGAGTTTTTGTGTATATGAATAAAAAGAAACTAACAATTGTATTAAGTTCCTTATTCTTACTGCTTTTTTTGAGTGGTTGTAGTAATAGTAGCGAATTAATTTCATTGTCTACACCAATTAGTGATGTTAAGGCTGATGGCTTCTTAACTGTAATTTTGACTTATCCTTTAGCTCAAGCCATTAACTACTTAAGTGTTCATGTGGGTGTTTTCTGGGCAATCACAATTGTTACTTTAGTATTGAATGCGATTATCTTGGCGTTAACATTTAAGTCAAATGTTGCGATGCAAAAGATGCAAGAGGTACAACCTGAGATTCAAAAGATTCAATTAAAATATGAGGGTAGAACTGATTCAGCTAGCCAACAAAAGGCTGCTATGGAGATGCAAAAGGTTTATGCGAAGTATAACATTAACCCTATGACTTCAATGTTGGCTACATTCATTCAATTTCCTATTTTGATTTCAATGTATGCTGCTGTTAGAAGAAGTGCTGAAGTTAAGAATGGTTCTTTCTTTGGTTATTCTCTAGATTTAACACCAAGAGAAGCCTTTGTGGAACATGCTTGGATTTTAATTGTTATTTTCGTATTAATGATTGTCTTCCAATTATTGTCTGTAAGTATAGTAAGATGGTTGGCTAATTCTAGAGCTAAGAAGGAAGCTGAGAAGCACCATAAGCACTATGAAAAACCAAAAGATAACACTACTTTCATGACTTATGGTATGACTGCCTTTATCGGCGTGATTATGTTGTCATGGCCAACTGCATTGTCTTTATATTACTGTATCTATTCTGTAATCAATATTGTAAAGTCTATCGTTATCGATAAGATGTCTCATAAGGACTAGGAAGGCGAATTATGAAACAATATACTGGTAAAACATTAGATGATGTATTGAATATTATTACAAGTTCAACAGGTTGCGAAATTAAGGATGTTACTTATGAAGTAATTAGCGAAGAGAAGCACTTATTCGGAATCGGCAATAGTGTTACTGTTGAAGCTTATACACCTAATGATATTAAAGAATTCATTTTTGATTACTTAGGTGCTTATTTTACCGAATTAAATCAAGGTGTTTCTATTGAAATAATTATTGAGAAGCAAGCTGATGAAACTAACTTATATAGGGTTGTTTTAGATGCTGAAAATAATGCGATTATCATTGGTAAGAATGGTCAAACTTTAAGAGCTATTTCTAACGTTTTGAAGGCTGCAGTTAATGCTACTTTCAAGAAGCGTATCAATGTTATTATTGATGTTAATCATTATAAGGAAGATCGTTATCGCAAGGTAAAAGCTATTGCTAATAGAGTAGCTAAGGAAGTTGCGAAGAGTCATGTAGATGCAGAACTTGATCCAATGCCTAATGATGAGAGAAAGGTTATTCATCAATATCTTCAAGATTTCAAGCATGTCGAAACTTGTTCAATCGGTGAGGGCAACAAGAGACATCTTGTCATCAAATATAAGGAAGGAGAGTAAAGTTCGTATTTACGAACTTTTTATTTTATATGTTCACATTAATTCAAAAATTATTCATTCCAAATTATAAGGATACTAAAGATAAGACAGTAAGAGAAAGATATGGTGTTGTCATGTCAATCTTTTGTATTGTCTGTAACTGTATTTTAGTTGTCTTTAAATTAATTGTTTCTTTTATTTCTAATAGCTTATCTATTAGAGCTGATGCCCTAAATAACTTATCAGATATGGGTTCGAATATTGCCTCATTATTAGGCTTTAAGGTCGCTAGCAAGCACCCTGATAGTGAACATCCATATGGTCATGGTCGTGCTGAATATGTATCTGGTTTAATCATTGGTTTTTTGATCGTGGTTGCTGGCTTAACTTCGTTGGTTGATTCTATCAAGTCTATCTTTAATAAAGCCGATATGTCTTTTAATTACATTGCGGTAATTGTTGTATTATTCTCAATTTTGGTTAAATTGGTAATGGGTTATACAAACAAGAAGGCTGGTAAGTTGATTCAATCAGAAACACTAGAGGCTACAAGTCAGGACAGTTTTAATGATGCATTATTGACTGCTACCACTTTAATTTCATTATTGGTATATAAATTCTTCAACTTGAATATTGATGCCTATGTAGGTAGTTTTGTGAATATTATTGTAACTATCTCAGGTATTAAGATATCAGCTGATTTAATTAGTATCTTGATTGGTAAGTCTCCTGATAAGGAATTGATTAAGGAAATTGAAAAGACGGTTATGAATAATCCTGAGGTAATTGGTATTCATGATATGATTTTCCATGACTATGGTCCTGGTAGTCGTTTTGTCACTTTCCATGCTGAAGTAGATGCATCTAAGGATTTTGTTTATCTACATGATTGTATCGATAATATTGAAAATATGATTCTTGGTAAGTTCGGAGTTTTGACTACTATTCATATGGATCCAGTTGTTTTAAATGATGAAGAACTTAATAAATATAAGAATTTAGTTTTAAAGGTTATCAAGGAAATGAATCCTAAATATAGTATTCATGATTTTAGGATTGTTAAGGGCCCATCACATACTAACTTGGTGTTTGACTTGTTGTTGCCAGTTGATGATGATAGGGAACATAGTTTAATAAGAAGCGAACTAAATGAAAAAGTTAGGGCAATTAACCCTAACTTGAATTTAAGTATTAAGATTGAACACGGCTTTATCGCTTAAGCATCATGATATTTAAGTCAGTTGGCTTAGATATACCTGGTACATTACCACTTTCACTGTATTGCCAGATAGTGAAGTCATGTGTTGTTTCTGGCTTATGGTAGAATTGGGCGAACCATAAAGGATATTTGTCTAACAATTCTTGATCATAAAGTTCTAAAAGTGGTGTGTTTCCATACAACATCACTTGATATTTATTTTCTAATATTTCAAAGAAGGCTTTGGCATTGTCACTTACTTGTTGTTTAGCAAGCTTATTGGCACGGCCTTCTTTACTTTCTACGGTTTCATAGTCATAGACTATTGGAAGTTGTATTTGTTTATTTTGTAGTTCTTTTTGTACAAACAGAGCTTCTTCTTGGGCTTCTTTTACAGTAGTGGCTTGTGAGAAGAAATAAACACCTACTTTTATACCTTCATCTTGGGCACTAAGATAATTTTGTTCAAAAAGTTCATCTTTATAGATACCACCTTCGGTATAACCACGCCAGCCAATTCTAATGAAGGCAAATTCAACACCACTTTCTTTTACTTCTTTCCAGTTGATACTTTCATTATGTTCAGATACATCTATTCCTATAATGCTAGTATAAGTATCATCTTTGTATGTGTAGTATTCTTTTGAAGTATCAAACTTTTCTATTTCATATTGTCCACACTTTTCAATAAAAATAGGTTCTATTTCATCTTTATCTAAGATGGCTATAAGACAAATTAGAAAAATTATTAAAACTGATAGTACGTGTATTAGCTTATTCTTCTTTTTCTTTCTTCTTTTTTTAGACATACAATTGTTCCAACTTCACAATGCCATCTAAATTTGATAATAGGTATTCCTTATCATCGTGAGTGAAGAAGTTGAATAAAACTTCGCCATTTCCCTCGTATGTTTCTAATAATTCTTTGAAGTATTCGCTAGTTTCCATATAATTCTTATTGCCATATAGTTCAAAGATAGTAACGAAACGATCTTCACTGACATTAAAATCATAGACAGCTGTCTTATTAAAATCTTTTAGATAGTTTTTTAAATCAGGACTATTGAAGAAGTATCTGATGATGTCATAGTTGTCTTCTTTGGTAGCTGATACGGCTACTACTTTGATATATAGGACAACATCAAACGGTAACATTGCCATGTCTTCTTCGCTTGGTTTAAATTCACTCATTTGTTTAAGTGTCATATTGTTAACTAACATTCTATTTCTCCCTTATATTTTCTATTTGCCAATCAATTGGGCTTAAGTTGTTTTTAATTAAATATTCATTAGTCTTAGAAAATGGCTTTGAGCCAAAGAAACCATTATAGGCACTAAGTGGTGATGGGTGGGCTGATTCTAAGATTAAATGATTAGGATTAGTAATCAATTTAGTCTTGTTTCTAGCGTTTCTTCCCCATAGGATATATACCATATGTTCCTTGTTGTTAAGACTTGAAATAATCGCATCAGTAAGAATTTCCCAACCTTTTCCTTTATGAGAATTAGCTTTATGAGCTTCTACCGTTAAGACTGTGTTTAATAAAAGTACCCCTTGTTTAGCCCACTTTATAAGATAACCATTATCTGGTATGTATGTGTTTAAATCACTATTTAATTCTTTATAGATGTTTAATAGTGATGGTGGTATTTGAATACCTTTGTTTACAGAGAAGGCTAGGCCATGGGCCTGGTTTTCTTCATGATAGGGATCTTGTCCTAGTATTAAGACTTTTACGTCATTATATGGAGTGATTCTTAAGGCATTATAAATGTCTTTTGCGGGTGGAAAGATTGTTTGGCTTGAATACTCATTATTAAGAAATATTCTTAGGTTTTTATAATAATCTTTCTCGAATTCTTTTTCTAGGATTGTGTCCCAATCGTTGCCAATAAGTTTCATATATTTATTGTAAATGAGATTTGGGAATTTTTTATGCTAGCTTGATATATTCTTTTTAAAAATGAAGTAAAATAACTTTATGGCAAATGAAAATATTGTGATAAAAGGGGCACGTGTTAATAATCTAAAGAATATAGATATAACACTTCCTAGAAATAAGTTGATTGTAATGACTGGTTTATCAGGTTCTGGTAAGACATCATTGGCTTTTGATACGATTTATGCAGAAGGACAAAGAAGATATGTGGAGTCTTTATCATCATACGCAAGACAATTCTTGGGTGGGGTTGAGAAGCCTGATGTGGATTTGATAGAAGGTTTATCACCATCAATTGCGATTGATCAAAAGACTACTTCTAATAATCCAAGGTCTACTGTTGGTACAATTACGGAAATCTATGATTATTTAAGACTCTTGTATGCAAGATGTGGAGAAAGCTATTGTCCTAATCATCATGTTTTGATTAAGGCAATGTCTACAAGCAAGATGGTGGAAAAGGTGATGGAATATCCATTATCTAGTAGAATTGAAATCTTGGCTAATGTGGTGACTAATCGTAAGGGTACTTTTAAGGACTTGTTTGAGAAGTTAAAGAATGAAGGTTTCTTAAGATTGTATGTTGATAATGAATTAAGAAACTTGGATGAAGATATTATCTTGGATAAGAATAAGCGACATGATATCGATGTAGTGGTTGATAGAATTGTTGTTAAGGAGAATATTGAGACTAGATTAAATGATTCGATTGAATTAGCTTTAAAGTTAGCTGATGGTACTTGCATCATTAAGTGTGGTGATAAGAGAGAATTATTATCAAGTAATTATGCTTGTCCTGATTGTGGTTTTACAGTGCCTAAGCTGGAGCCTAGACTTTTCTCATTTAATTCACCACTTGGTGCTTGCGATATGTGTAAGGGTTTGGGTATTGTGACTGAGGTGGATGTTGACTATTTGATTCCTGATAAGTCTAAGAGTATTAATGAAGGTGGTATTCGTTATTATAAGAATATTGTGGATACACCTAATCTTGAGTGGCAAAACTTTAATGCGTTATTGAAGGCTTATAAGATTGACAAGGATAAGCCTCTTGGTGATTTTACTAAGAAGGAAATGGAGATCATCTTATATGGTTCTGATAAGCCTATTAAGTATGATGTAGTGTCAAGTGGCGGGACTAAGTATTCTAAGAATGATTATATTGAAGGCGTTAAGTCTTTGATTGAAAGAAGATATGTGGAGACTACTTCTAAGATGTCAAAGGAATGGTATTTCTCTTATATGGCTGAGTCTATTTGTCCTAAGTGTCATGGCGCTCGTTTAAATGATGCGGTTTTGTCAGTTAGAATCAATGGCTTAAATATCTATGAGTTTACGAAAATGGCTATTGTGGATGCTTATGACTTTGTGTCTAATTTAAAATTAAGCAAGTCACAGATGGAAATAGCTAGATTGTTGTTGGTGGAGCTTAAGTCAAGATTGAAGTTTTTGATAGATGTGGGTCTTGATTATTTAACACTAGATCGTATTGCCGGTTCATTATCGGGTGGTGAGGCTCAAAGAATTCGTTTGGCAACTCAAATTGGTTCTAGTTTGACAGGTGTTTTGTATGTCTTGGATGAGCCTTCTATTGGTTTGCATCAAAGGGATAATGATAAGCTTATCGCTACACTTAAGCGTATGAGAGACTTGGGTAATACGGTTATTGTGGTTGAACATGATGATGAGACGATGATGGCTGCTGATTATATTGTGGATATTGGTCCTGGTGCTGGTAAGGATGGTGGTGAGGTGATGTTCTTTGGAACTCCTGAAGAGATTCTTACTTCTGATAAATCTTTGACTGGTATGTATCTAAGTGGCCGTAAGAAGATTAATGTGCCTGCTACTAGAAGAAAAGGTAATGGCAAGGCTATTAAGGTCTTTGGAGCAAGTGAACATAATCTTAAGAATATTGATGTTACTTTCCCACTAGGCAAGTTTATTTGCGTTACTGGTGTTAGTGGTTCTGGTAAGTCAACGCTTGTTAATGAGATATTGACTAAGGGAGTTCAAAAGTCTTTGGATAGGGTGAGAATTAAGCCTGGTGCTCATAAAAAGATTACTGGCTTGGATAATATCGATAAGATTGTTTCTATTTCTCAAGATCCAATTGGCAGAACACCACGTTCTAATCCAGCTACTTATACCGGTGTGTTTGATGATATTAGAGATTTGTTTGCGTCTTGTCCTGATGCAAAGGAAAGGGGCTATGATAAGGGCCGTTTCTCTTTCAATGTAGCAAGTGGTAGATGTGAATGTTGTCAGGGCGATGGTGTAAAGAAGATTAGCATGTTATTTGTGCCAGATGTTTATGTTGAATGTGAGGAGTGTCATGGTAAGCGTTACAATAAGGAGACTTTAGAGGTTTACTATAAGGGTAAGAATATCTATGATGTCTTGAAGATGTCGGTTAAGGAAGCTTTACAGTTTTTTAAGAATCATCCTAAGATTAAGAATAAGTTACAAACTTTATATGATGTAGGTTTGGGTTATATTGAACTAGGACAAAGCGCAATTACTTTATCAGGTGGTGAGGCACAACGTGTTAAGCTAGCTAGTGAACTTTCTAAGAAGGCTACTGGTAAGACTTTGTATGTTTTGGATGAGCCTACTACTGGTTTGCATATGGAGGATGTTGCTAAGCTTATTAAGATTATTGATCGTATTGTGGATAATGGTGATACGGTTGTGGTTATTGAACATAATCTTGATGTGATTAAGTGTGCAGACTATATAATTGATTTAGGTAAGGAAGGTGGAGCCAAGGGTGGTGAATTGCTGGTTTCTGGTACGCCTGAGGAAGTTTGTGAGTGTAAGGATAGCTATACAGGTATCTATTTAAAGAAAGTGTTGGGTATATAATGGCTGATTTAAATAAGAAGGTAGAAGTTAGGAAGATTAAGGAATTCTTTAATCTTAATCAAGTATGTGGTAATGATGAGTCTTTAGATAGGTGGACGATTGCACCAGATATTAATAGACCTGGTTTGGAGTTGTCTGGTTATAAGGATGATTTTGAATTGAAGAGAGTGGTTATCATTGGTATTAAGGAACAAAATTATTTGAAGACCTTAGACTATGATACCCAGCTTGATCGTTTTGATTTTTTAACTGATGCATATACACCATGCATTATTGTGACTAATGGTTTTAAGACACCTGCTGCTTTGTTGGAAGTAGCTACTAGGAAGAATTTCCCGGTGTTTGAGTTTCCTGGTATGACTTATGAGTTGTCTACTGATTTGATTTCTTTCTTGTCTAGTCGTTTGGCTGAGTCTGATGTGGTATTTGCGGGTTTAATGTCAATTTATGGCATTGGTGTCATGATTATGGGTGATAGTGGCATTGGTAAGTCGGAACTTGAGATGGATTTGATTAAGAGGGGTCATATTTTTGTGGCTGATGATTTGGTTGAGGTTTCTAAGGTTAATAAGACTATCTATGGTACAGCTCCTAAGAATCTGAAGAGAATGTTGGAGGTTAGGGGAATCGGTATCGTTAATGTAAATATCATGTTTGGTGGTCATTGTTTCCTTGAGAAGTGTCATGTTGATTTTGTGATTAAGTTGGTTAATAGGGATCAATATTTAAGGTCTAATTGTGATAGATTGAATCCGAATGAGAAGACAATTAATCTTTTGGGTATTGAGAAGAATTTGTTGGAGATTCCAGTTACTGAGGGTAAGTCCATGTCAACTATTGTAGAGACGGCTGTTACTAACTATATTATGAAGAAACAGGGTGTTGATACAAATGAAGAGTTTAAGAATGCAATCTTTAATGAGATTTTAGATAAGAGGTAGAATATGCAGTTTTTTCCAAGTCGTACAACTTTTTTAGCGATTGGTAATGTGACGATACAGTGGTATGCTGTTTTAATTGTTTCGGGAGCTTTCTTGGCTTATTATTTCGCTAAGAGAAATTTAAGAGAATATCGTAATATTGATGTGAATGATTTTTTTGATACTTTGTTTATAACTATTTTATGGACTGGTATCATTGGGGCTAGACTTTGGTATTGTGTCTTTAATAATTTTAGTTTTTATTTTAGCCATCCTATTAATATTATTCGTATCTGGGACGGTGGTTTGGCTTTCCATGGCGGTTTTGTCTTTGGCTTAATTGCGGCAATTATGGTTTGTAGGAAGTATAATGCACCTTTTATTAAGGTGGCTGATTCTGTTGTTCCTACTGTTTTATTGGCTCAGGGTATTGGTAGATGGGGCAATTTTGTCAATCAAGAGTGTCATGGAGTTGAGGTTAGTGAGTCTTATTTTGATGGTATTCTATTCTTTTTAAAGGATGGTATGCATATAAATGGTCATTATTATGTACCTTCTTTCTTTTATGAGTCAGTTTTGTGTATCTTGGGTTTTATTTTGATTAACTTTGTTTTGCGTAAAACAGCTACTAAAAGAGGTCAATTAACCGGTGCCTATTTGATTTGGTATGGTATTGTAAGATTCTTTATTGAGGCTGGAAGAACCGATTCATTATTTATGGGCAGTTTAAAAACGGCTCAGGTGACTTCGATTTTATTCGTGATAGCTGGTTTATTGTTGTATCTGGGCTTGTATGATCGTATCTTTTATAAGAAGCCAACTATTGTGTTTGATTTAGATGGTACTATTCAGGATTCTACAGAGGCGATTATTAAGTCTTATAAGGCTACTTTTAAGAAGTATGGTAATGAGAATGATTTTACTGCCGATAAGCAAGTTGAGGTTTTGGGTCCACCTTTGAATGATATGTTTAAGAAGTATTTTCCTGATTTGAATACTGATGAGCTTGTTGATTATTATCGTAGTGTTAATAAGGAAGAATTGAAGAAGTCTTTAAAGCCGATGCCTAATGCCTTAGATGTTTTAAAGAAGCTTAAGGATGATGGTTATCATTTGGCTATTCTTACAACACGTACTAAACCTTCTGTTGATGAGTGCTTAAAGATTTGTGGTTTTGATGGCTTGTTTGATGTGGTCTTGTCTTTTGAGGATGTAAGTGCTACTAAGCCAGATCCTGAGGGTTTGTTTATTATTACTAAGAAGTATAAATTGAATAGTGCAGATCTTATTATGGTTGGTGATTCTAAGGCTGATGTCTTGGCTGGCAAGGCTTTTGGGGCTTATACGGTGGCTTATATTAATAATGAGGCGAAGGCTAAGGAAGTTAAGACTTTAAGTCCTAATGCCTGTGTTGATAATTTAGTTGAGCTTTTAGATATTTTAAAGAATAATCATTATTTTACTTATAATGGCAAATAGTTTAATTGAATGTGCTTTATGGCACATTCTTTTATATAATTGTTAAAGATAAACAGGAGGAAATTATGTTAACTGTATTTGATCATCCATTGATTACACATAAGTTGGCTTTGATGAGAGATAAGGCAACTTCAACTAAGGATTTTGCACAACAATTAAGTGAAATCGCATCTCTAATGGCTTTTGAAGTATCTAGAGATTTGCCTACACAACCTAAGGATGTTGAGACACCTATGGGTATTTGTCATACCACTGAGCTTGCTAAGGATGTCGTGTTGGTTCCAATTCTAAGAGCTGGTTTGGGTATGGTTGATGGTATCAGAGATTTAATCCCTACCGCAAAGGTTGGTTTCTTAGGTCTATATCGTAATGAAGAGACTTTAGAGCCAGTTGAGTATTTCGCTAAGTTCCCTAAGATGGATGATGCGAATGTTATGGTTTTAGATCCAATGTTGGCTACAGGTGGTAGTGCTATTGCGGCTCTTGATATCGTTAAGAAAAGAGGGGCTAAGAATATTAAGCTTGTATGTCTTGTTGGGGCACCTGAGGGTGTTAAGGCTGTTGAGGCTGCTCATCCTGATGTAGATATTTATTTGGCTGCACTTGATGAAAAATTAAATGAAATCGGATATATCGTTCCAGGTCTTGGTGATGCTGGTGATAGAATCTTCGGTACTAAATAATTAGACTCTTTTTAAACTGTGCCCTTTGTCAAGGACGGTTAAATAAAAAGGGGGTCTTGAGGAGTAACTAATTTGGTTACTCCTTTTATTATGCGTAGATTACATCTGGAAGATATTTGACAGGAAGATATGTAAGTGGATTAGATATTCTGTCGCTTAAATACTGATCATATTCATATGGTGTTTCCAGTTTAATCCTTCTTGCCCTCTATCGTAGTTGTAATATGCTATATAATCGTTTATGCCCAACGCTAATGATTCATAAGTTCTATACTTTGTTAAGTCCATTTCTGTTTTAAGAACTGCGTGAAATGATTCTTGTGGTGCATTATCCCAACAATTTCCTCTTCTTGACATCGATTGAGTTATATTATTGTTTTTTAATAACTCTTGATAAGAAATCGATGTATAGTGACAACCTTGATCTGAATGGATAACCACATTACCATCAAGTTCTGCCTTATAGTTTTCTATTAAGAAGTTAACTGTTTTTATTACGAATTCTAAATCTAAAGACGTTGATACTTGATGAGCTAATATCATTTTGGTTGTCGCATCTTTTATAGATGATAAGTAGGCTCTTTTCCCGCTTCCATAAGTAGGGTATGTAATATCAGTTAATAGAACAAGCTTAGATTTTCCTTGGTTGAAATTTCTATCAACTATATTTGAATAAGTTCTATTAGCTTGATTCGCTTTAATCATAGCTTTTATAGGATTAATCTTTCTTATAGGACAAATTAGATTATATTTTTTCATCAATCTTCTAATCTTTTTTAGATTCATCACTATCCCATAATCTTTATATATTCGATACTTTATTTGTCTAGCACCTTTCTTCCAAGACTTGTAATCATAGGCTTCTTTGATCATTTTAAAGTCTAAGGCATCTTTAATATCCTTATCTTCCCTAAATGGCTTTTTAGAAACCCAATTATAATAACCAGATCTAGAAACACCAGCCAGCTTACACATTAAAGTAATATTTAACTTATTTCCTTTCTTTAAAGATAAATTATAGATTACTTCGAATTTTTGGCTCTGGACAAGCTGTGTTACTTTTCCAGAGCCTGAATTTTTTTTACAAATTCCAACTCCTGTTCTAACTTAGAAGCATATTCTTTATAGTATTCAAGTGCTTGTTTATCATTCTCAAAACTAGGAACCTTCTTCTTACGCGGTTTACCGGCCGAACTATTCTTTTTACGAGAAAAACCTTCAGAACGTTTAGAAAATTTTCTAATTCTTTCAGCTAAACCACGAATTCTCCTTCTGCCAAGAACTTTTGGATCGATATTTAATTTCGTTAAGGCAACGATTGGTGTATCTCCTGAATTCAATAATTCAAGAAAAGTTATCTTAAATTCATCAGTAAAAACAATATTAGCTTTACTAACTTTTAAGACATACTTATTCTTACTTAATTCTTCAATTTGTTCATCAGTAAAATAATTCCTTGGCATGAATAGGTACCTCTCTTTCTATAAGTATACAAAAACTCAAGGATGGGTTACACCTTTTTATTTGGGTGTCCTCTCCTTGGGTTACAGTTTATTTGAGTCTTTTTATTTGAAATACGGCAATATTTAGAAAGTGCCGTAATTCGATAAAAACTACTTTTTTGGGATAAATTCTATTTTAAGAGTCATACCCATGCCATCAGCCAATCTCTTTAGCAGATTAAGAGATGGGTTTCTAGTGCCGTTTTCGATTTTGCTGATATCGGCTTGATTAATGCCAGTTCTTTCAGCTAGTTCTTTTTGTGTGAGATTTAAAGAATTTCTAGCATCCACTAGGGCTTTAATAATATCTATTTCAGGCTGAATAGTTTCATATTCTTTTCTAAACTCTTCATCTTTTAATTGTTTTTCTAGCATGTCATTAAGTGTTTTCATAACATAATTATATGGCATATATACCATAAAAAGAAGTGCTTATTTAAGCACTTCCTTATATACTCTTAATACATTCTTATAACAAATCTTTTCTATTTCTTCTTCTGAGTAATCGTGTTCTCTTAAAGCATCTATTAACATATACATTTGGGAACAGTCACTCATTTCTTTTCTTTTCTTGATGCCATCAAAGTCACTGCCTAGGCCAATGTTGCCGATACAGCCTAGTTCTTTGATGTGGTCGATGTGTTTGATGATGTTTTCAACACTACCATTACTGTCGTTACTGATGAAGTCTTCACAAAAGTTCATGCCCATTACACCATTGTTTTTGTGTAGTTTTAGGATCATTTCATCGCTTAGGTTGCGAGCAACATCACAAATGGCTCTTGCGTTAGAGTGTGATGCTACTATTGGTTTTGTTGAAAGTTCAAGTACATCTTCAAAGCCTTTGTCTCCTAAATGAGATACATCGATGATGATGCCAAGTTCGTTACATTTCTTGATATATTCTTTGCCAAAATCAGTTAGACCATCAATTGTGTTTAATGTTCTTAACATTTGATAACGATCAGGATTTGGGGTAAAGTTTGGACTTCCGATACTGTTTTTAAAGTTCCAAGTAAGGGCAATCATTCTAACACCTAATCGATAATATAGTTCTAGGATGTCTAGGTCATTGTTGACGACATCTCCTTCTTCAAGTGTTAACATGGCTGACATTAGTTTGTTTTCTTCAATGTCTTTGTATGAAAATACTTGTTTAATTAAGTCTTTATTAGCTTCTATTTCTTTATAGAACTTATTAATGTTCTTTAATACGTAGGGTACTCTATCTTTTACTTTGTCATAGTTTGTGAAGATGGCGAAGTTTTGTAGAAGATAGTTACTTTGTTTCATTTTGATTAGGTCAATGTCTAAATCGTTGTTTCTTAGATGAGTATTTTCATCTAGTGATAAGAGTGTGTCACAGTGCATGTCTACTATATACATAATTGGTACTCCTTTTTTATGATTATATGATAATATTTTAGATGGAAAGAGGGTAAAAAAGATGAATAAAAAACCTGTTGTTCTAGTTGTTATGGATGGTGTTGGTGAGAGCGATAACACAAAGGGTAATGCTGTTGCTAATGCTTATACTCCTACATTAGATTTTTTAAAGGCTAATAGTCCTTGGACTAAGATCAAGGCTCATGGTACAGCTGTAGGTTTACCTAGTGATGATGATATGGGTAACTCTGAGGTTGGTCATAATGCGATTGGTTGTGGTCAAGTTTATTCACAGGGTGCTAAGCTTGTTAATGAGTCAATTGAGAGTGGTTCAATTTATCAAAGTGAAACTTGGAAGAAGTTAATTGAGAATGCTAAGGGTCATACTTTACATTTCTTAGGTTTACTTTCTGATGGTAATGTTCACTCAAATATCAAGCATGTTAAGGCTATGATTACTGAGGCTAAGAAAGAGGGAATAAATCGCGTTAGAGTTCATTGCTTAATGGATGGTAGAGATGTTCCTGATACTAGTGGTCTTATTTATATTAATGATTTAGAAGAACATATGGCTTCTTTGAATGATGACACATTTGATGCAAAGATTGCTTCAGGTGGTGGCAGAATGTATATCACAATGGACCGTTATGAGGCTGATTGGGATATGGTTAGAAGAGGTTGGGATGTTCATGTTGCTGGTATTGGTAGAAAGTTTAATAGTGCTACAGAGGCTATTGAGACTTATCGTCAAGAAGGCGGTTATGATGACCAAAATCTTCCTGAGTTTGTTATTTGTGAAAATGATGTACCAGTAGGTACTATCGAGGATCATGATTCAGTTATTTTCTTCAATTTCAGAGGTGATAGAGCTCTAGAAATTTCTCGTGCATTTGATAATAATGGTTACAAGTTCACTAAGAGCAAGGAAGTTGATGTAATGTATGCTGGTATGCTTGAATATGATGGCGACTTACATATTCCTACAAATTATTTAGTTAATCCACCTGAGATTAAGGATACAATGTCAGAATATTTTGTTAAGTATGGTGTTCCTACTTATGCAATTTCTGAGACTCAAAAGTTTGGCCATGTTACTTATTTCTGGAATGGCAATAGAAGTGAGAAGTTTGATGAGAACTTGGAAACTTGGGCTGAGATTAAGTCTGACTTATGTCCGTTTGATCAAAGACCTTGGATGAAGTCTTCTGATATTACTGATAAGCTTGTTGAGGCTATTGATTCTAAGAAGTATACTTTCTTAAGAACTAATTATCCAAATGGTGATATGGTTGGTCATACTGGTGATTATGAAGCTACTATTATTGGTGTTGAGTCAGTTGACTTGAATCTAAGAAGAGTAATGGAGGCTTGTAAGCGCAATGATTGCATCCTTCTTGTTACTGCTGACCATGGTAATGCGGATGAAATGTATCAGAAACAAAAGAAGGAGACTGATCCACTTCAACCAAAGACTTCTCATACTTTAAATAAGGTTCCTTTCATTATCTATAATGCTGATGATGTAACTATTAAGGATGGAGAATATGGTTTAAGTAATATCGCAGCTACTGTCTTTAAACTATTAGGTTTAGAAGCTCCAAAGTGCTGGGATAAGCCAATGATTTAAAATAAATATGGTTCCCTAGGGAACCATATTTTTGTAAAGAAAAAGATAATCAAAAGATTATCTTACTAGTGAGCTAACAAGCTTTCCAAGTGATAAGATGTTGTTGGCTTTTTTATTTAATTTATGTACTTTATTAATAGATTTATGAATACTTCTCTTTTTCTTTTTAGTGTCGAAGAAGTCTTTAGTAATGGCTTTAATAAGGGAAATTGTTCCAAATATTTTTAGGAAGAATGGAATGCTTGTAGTAGCTGTATATTCAACTTTTGTAAGTTTTTCTTGTGTTTCTACAAGTTTTGCATCAATTCGTTCTTGTGTTTCTAATAGCTTAGAACTTGAATTAGCTAGGATAATTAGTTTCTTAAACATCATAATAAGGACAATTATGATAATAATTGCCAATAAGTAATAGATGTATTTAATGTAAGAATTATATACTGTTAAAAATGATAGTATGTCCATATATTTATTTTATCACCTTTTGAATAATTTCTTTTCCAATGCATGTGGGAACTATGCCTCTTGTGATTTCAACTATCTTATTATTGATGTTTTCGTCTTTTAATACATAGTTGAAAGTAACGTTTTCATCATAGTCAGCATCTAGTTTAAGTGTATTAGCCATTAAGATAGGATTTACCTTGTTGGCAATTTCATAAGATAAGACAATTTGGTACTTGTTGTAGGGAATATCTTCCATGATGGTTGCTTGTTTTAAGGCTTCACTTACACTATTACCATAGGCTCTTATAAGCCCACCAGCACCTAGTTTAATACCACCAAAGTATCTTACTACTAAAGCGCAGGTGTTGTTTAGGTTGTTTTTAACAAGAACGTTTAAGATGGGCGCTCCTGCCGTGCCGTTTGGTTCTCCATCATCGCTGCTTCTTTTAATATCACCAATTACCAGTGCTGAGCATGCATGAGTAGCATCATAGTGTTTCTTTTTTATTTCTTTTAGATAGTCTTTAAAGTCTTGTTCATCTTTAACTGGTTTTAAGTAGGTTATGAATCTGCTTTTTTCAATTACAATGGTGTTGACTGTTTCCTGTTTTACGTACATAAATTTATTATACTGATTTTGTGCTAAAATATTAAGCATGCGAACTTTAGAAGAAGTATTGAAGGATCTTGAAGAGGCTGAAAAGGAATTTCAAGAGAAATGTGATGTCTATGGTATCAAGGATGATACTAAGAAGAAGAAAGAGACAGAAGTTAAAGAAAATAAGGATGAGGCTAGTGTTAATAATGACTAGCTTTTTCTTATGATAAAACAATTACTTGTCTCTAGAGAAGCTGGTAAAGTAATTTTAACAAAAATCACTAAAAACATTATTTCTATTAAAAAGTATATTTTGAAAGTATATTTTAAGTATATTTTGAAAGTATATTTTAAGTATATTTTACAGTACATATTGATAAAAGGAGAATAATATGAATATCGGTTTCGAGAATGAGTATCAAGAATTTAAAGAGGGGTTAGGGCAACTTGATAAGGGCTTAAAATCACTTACTTCAATGCTTAATAAACATGGAAAGGCTATAATGTCATTAAGCTAATATGACAAAATATTTAAGATAAACCATAGAAAATCAAA